>Ga0257121_1003333_pt1 | contig 10536 bp, 9 predicted proteins | sample SI106_100metaG_FD_190180 | JGI IMG/M metagenome (GOLD analysis project Ga0257121, IMG submission 190180) | Marine microbial communities from Saanich Inlet, British Columbia, Canada - SI106_100 | ecosystem: Environmental > Aquatic > Marine > Inlet | place: Canada: British Columbia | collected... | reverse complement strand
TTTGGTCCATAGATATTAAAAAATCTAGATTCGATTACGGGTAATCCATATGTGTGATAATATGACTCTAACAAATTTTCTGCAGCACCTTTTGCAGCTGCATATGGACTTCTTGGTTGTAAAGGATGTTTTTCATCTATTGGAACATATTTCGGATTTCCATAAATTTCAGAACTTCCTGCATGAATTATTTTTTTAATGTCATTTTTCCTACCGGCTTCAAGTATGTTGAGGGTTGAAATTACATCATTTACTACTGTTTCATATGGATTATAGATAGAATGTCCTACATGACTTTGTGCAGCTAAATGATAAACTATGTCTTGTTTTTTTGTTGCTTCCATTATTAGAGATAGATCTTGTGTATCTCCCCACTTTATTGAAACTTTATCTTTAATTTCATTAATATTTTTAAAAATTCCACCAGAATTTCTTCTAATTAATGCTGTAACTTTTGCATTTTTATTTAGTAAATATTCACATAAATGACTTGCAACAAATCCATCTGCACCAGTTACCAAAATATTCATTCCATCAAACGAATTCAATTATAATTTCTCCATTTGGTAGTTCAAGTTATACAAAATGTCTATGAACATAAAATGCCTCACAAGAATTTTTTCCAACTTCTTTACCTCTATACTCTGCTTGAGTAATAATTGTATTTTTATCTCTACCGCCCTCTCTAACTTGCGATTTGTATTTGTAAAATGCTTTAACTTTTTTTGATATAACAGATTTTGTATCTACATAGAAGTTTGGTTCAAACACTCCATTAGATGACCATCTACTATGTTCTGGAGCTTCGTATGAAATTACCATGTCTGTGTTTGGTTTACTTAATGGTCTCAATGCTGCAATACAAGCATTATGTACACAAACATGATCTTGATGATGAGAATAAAGAGTTGGTATAGCTACTATTGTTGGTTTAGTTTTCATTAATGATACTTTACTACTAGTTTCTATTTTTTCAATTAATGTATGAAGCGGTTTTGCATCTAGATATCTGTTATCTTCAGGAGTATCGTATATTGTATCATAGTCATCCACTTTCAAAAATTTCATAGCTGCATCTGTTTCTTTTTTCCAAGTCTGTGTTAATTCTTTGCCATTTTTAGTTACAATTGAACCTACGTTAAAAATTAATACAAAAACTTTACCTCCATCTTGTTTAACTCTTGAAATTAAACCCCCACATCCTAACACTTCATCATCAGCATGTGGAGCAATAACTAAAAGACGATGATCTTTAAAACTGAACACAGGTTGAAGTAAAATTCCGAGCATATATAGATATTTAGATAATTTATGTAATTTATTCAATAAATTAAAAAAAAACTTACAAAAAATTTACTTTAAATTAATATTCATCTTAATAATCTTTGTTGTGAATGTCTAATTTACATCCTAACATAATTTTTTTAGTTATTGATTCTTTTCGAGCAGATAAATTTTCTGGAACACAAAAATCCTCAAAAACTCCTACTATTGATAAATTAGTTAAAGATGGTGCATATTTTTCACATACTGTTTCTTCTGCAGATGGTACAATTTTATCACTAAACACTATTTTTACAGGACTTTTTTCACATGAAACTGGAAATAGAGCAATTAAACTTTCATTAGAATTTCCAAATTTTTTACATGAATTACAAAAAAATGAATATCATATTTATGGTCTTACTCCTAATCTTTCTTCTTTTCAACCTTTGATTGATCTATTTGAAAATAATTTTTCTACGTATGAAGGAGATATCCCTACAGATCATCTTTTTGATGGTGTTGGTTCAAAACTTAAAAAAATTCTAGATGATAAAAAAGATGAACCGTGGTTTTGTTATGCCCATCTAATGGATTTACATTGGCCATTAAAAGTTCCAGAAAAATTTGATAAAAAAGAATATGGCAATGATAAATATGATAGAATCGTCTCATCAATAGATTATTGGTTAAAACAATTTCTTGAAAATATTGATCTAAAAAATACATTTTTAGTAATTACTGCAGATCATGGTTGTGTAATCCCTTTTGATGGAAAAGACATTACTGATTTTGAACCTGATTTGAATTTGGGATTAAAATTAGGAAAAAAAATTATGCCAAATAAAACACATGTCTTTGGGGCAAAGTTTTTTGTAAAATTTCGTAATAATATTAGAACAAAACGATTAGACAGGGTAAATAAAGGATTATCACATTATGAAATAAGATCTAGATACCCAAATTTCTATATGTCATTATATGATGAACTTTTACAAGTTCCTTTTTTAATTAGTGGCCCTGGTATCCCTTCAATGACTAATTCTAGTCAGGTGAGAACAATAGATATTTTTCCTACATTATTTGATATTTTGAATTTTTCATTTCCTACTAAAATTCAAGGAAAAAGTTTTTTTAATTTATTTACCCAAAATAATAAAAATACTGATCCATGTTTTATACACACAATTCCCTATGAAAAATTATCGAAATATGATCTTGTAGGTATAAGAACTCCGAATTTTAAATATTTTAGAAATGATAAAAATAAAAATGAAAATGTGCATCTATATGATTTAATTGATGATCCTCTAGAAAATAATAATATTGCTAATACTGAAGATGCAAAAGTAAAAGAAATGGAAGATATTTTATCTTCTATTACATCATTTACAACTAACAAAAAAAGAGAAGAACTTGATGAGGCAGAAGAACAAAAAATTCATGATGAATTAAAAAGATTAGGTTATTTATAAATCCAAAATTTGTTTTATGTCAAAAAGAATAGCAAGTAACTAATATACATAAAAAACCATATCCAAACTATATGGGTAAAAATAAAGGATTTCGAAGTTGGTATTATTTTAGAATGGGATGGTCAACCTATTTTGCATTTATTTTTGCTGCTATAAACACTTTAACTGTCACTTATTATTTAGCGATTGAAAAAGTTCCTATTTTAGTATCTATTTTTCCAAGTTTTTTTCAATATGTTTTAATTGTATCTCTAATTGGAATTCCAATGTTGATATTAATTGGATATGCTCATTATAAACGAACAAAAGCTTATCAAAGTGAAGCAGAAATATTAATTGAAAGTAATCCATTTGCAGCTAGAAATACTGCTAATACTGAAATGCTTTTAGAATTAAATCTAAAACTGTTGAATATAATCATTGGAATTTCCCAAAACAACAAAATATCTGACTCTGAATTAAAAGAAATTAGAGCATTACATGAAAAAATAACTAATTTCAAAAATACTCGTAGTTTTTCAAACCATAAAGATCGTGACTATATTATGAAAAATTTGAAACAATAAAATTTCTAAATTTTAATTAATTTTTTAATTTTTTTCCAATAAAATCTATTTCCAATTAGAAATAATCCCATTCTCATTTTGATTGAAATACTCGAAGAATTTTTGTGAATGTTCCCATATTTTTGTGAAAATGTTTCAAATAATTCATCCCACCAATTTGATATCCATTCTTTATCTGTTGAATTGGACACAAATTTTCTTTCATTTTCAAACAATTCATTTCTAAATTCTTTTGATGAAACAACTTTATCAATAATTTTTGCAATATCTTCAGGTTTATTTGAATGTGGTAGAAATGGTGATTGAATGTAGTTTCCTTTTACTAATAATTTGTGATTAGGATCGCTAAAAGATAATACTGGTTTTCCACACATAACACCTTCTAAATCTACTAACTCCCAGGTCCCAACCCTCATATTGCCTATGATCGCATCTGCAAAACTATAGTATTCCGGCATTTTTTTCCTTTTTATCATTGGAATTAGTTTCACTTGTGGCGGTAATTCTTTTAATAATTTATCTTTAATTTTCAACTCTTCATCTGTTGCTTCATCAAACCAATCAACTTGTAAAATTTGAAAATCTGTTTTACAAAGCTTTAAAGATTTCCACAATAAATCAATACCTTTACCAATACCCATTCTTTGAGGACTAAAAAAAGTAAATTTTGTTTTTTGTATATCTATTTCATAGTTAGTATTTTTAAAAAGTTCATTGTCTATTGTTTGCATATCCATTTTAATTCCATTTTTTGTATATTTTTCAAGAAATGGATATACCCAAACTCCAGAAATATGAGCAATCGCATTTTTAAATGTATTATAATAAAAATTTCTCTCTAAAAAATTTAATTTATGTAATGGCGTATCATATCCAGGTTCTTTAGAATTTTTTATAAATCTAGGTGCATCAATATCTCTTCCTACATAATATGTAATATAATTTAAGTCAGCTAAATATGCAATTCTTTCTCCACCACCCATTACTATACAAATATCAAAATTGTTTTTAATTTTGTTAATGTATTTTACTTGTTCTTTTACTTTCCATGAAACAAATCTATCCACATTATCATCATGAATAAAAATTCCTGCACCATCTTTTGGAAAATTTACAATATGTATTTTAGATTTTTTTATTATTTTACTTAATGATTTCATAACATTGGCTACATCACCAATAGCTAATACTTTCGTGACCATTGACTTCTTTTTCAAAAATCTAATTAATATCTTTTATTTGTAAGAAATTAATTCTAAACTCTACAAAAATTAAGAATTTCTATGCCTGTTAATTTCGTCTAAAATTAGTTTGGGCTTTATTTGATTCGTATTGTTTTACTGTTCTTTCTTTCTTTTTACCGTTACTTTTTGATACAAATCCATCAAAAGCATTTTTAAAGTTTATGGGATTTTCTTTTGCCCATATTATGGTTTGTTCTAATCCTTCTCTAAAACTCACTTCTGGTTTCCACGATAATAATTTTTGAGCTTTTTTGTTATCACAAATTAGTAAATTTACATCAAATGGTCTAATTCGCTTTTTGTCCATCTTGATAGATACTTTCGTATTAAGTATTGAGCTAGCAATATTTACAATGTCTTTTATTTTATACGTTTTTCCACTTCCAAGATTTATTGTTTCTCCAATTGCTTTATCTACAAAAAGTGAAGTAATAATTCCACGTGCTGTGTCAGATACAAAAGTAAAATCTCTACTGCTCTCTATATTTCCCAATTTTAGTATTTTATTACCTTGCAGTAACTGTAAAATTATTTCAGGAATGATGTATGGTTGTGTAATTTTTGGCCCATAGGAATTAAAAGGTCTAATAATAACAGCAGGAAAATCATGTTCTTTATGGATAGTGAAAATAGCTCTATCAGCTGCTAATTTACTTACAGCATATGTGGAATGAGGTAAAGTGGGATGATCTTCATTCATCGGATTTATTTTTGAGGTTCCATAAACTTCACTTGTAGAAATATGTACAAAATTTTTAATTTTCTTTTGATTTTTTGCTTCGAGTATTACATTTAATGAACCATTAGTATTTACATCAAAAAATTCTTGAGGGTAGTGATATGAATCTGGAATAAATGGATATGCTGCTAAATTAATTACATACTGACAATTTTTCATACTTTTTGATAAAAGTGATTTATTTTTGAGATCTCCGTTAATTATTTTTACATTAGGAATATTTTTTAAATATGTCTTTTTTCCAGATGAAAAATTATCATAAACAATAACATTGCCCCCAGAATTAGATATTTGCTTTGTCACTTCTGAACCAATGAAACCGGCACCGCCAGTTACAAAAAATGTATTATTTTTACATTCTAACAACTTTCTCATAAAACATAGAAAATTATAGTTAATTAAAAGATTTAGGATTTAATACATATTTTATGATACAATTGAATTTTAGATTAAGTAAAATTCAAATATTTAATACCTATTTTTCAATTATGAATTGGAATTCTAAAAATGTTTTAGTTACTGGTTCTTCAGGTTTTTTAGGTTCACATTTAATTTCATTATTAAAAAAGAAAAATACAAAAAAAATTATTACTCCGCGATCAAAAGAATGTGATTTACGTAAAAATTTAGATTGTAAAAAAATCTTAGAAGATGTAGATATCGTATTTCATTTAGCTGGAATGGGTAATGGAATTGGATTCATAAAAGAACATCCAGGTACAATTTTCTACAATACAATCCTTATGGATTCTACAATAATTGAAGAATCAAGAAAAGCCAATGTCGAAAAAATTATTTCAGCTAGTACTGTAAACATATACCCCCATAATTTGATACCTCCTTTCAATGAATCAGATATTTGGTTAGGATTCCCAGAAGAAATTAGTGCATCATTTGGAATTGCAAAACGTCTACAAATTATGCAATCAATAACATATAGAAAAGAATATGATTTTAATTCTACATCATTAATTTTATCCAATCTTTATGGGTCTGGAGATAATTTTAATTTAGATTCTTCTAATGTTATCCCTTCATTAATATCAAAAATTTTTAATGCTAAAATTAATCATTATAAAAAAATTGAATTATGGGGAAATCCAATAACCACTAGAGATTTTCTTCATGTTCAAGATGCGGTAGATGCATTTATTTTAACTGCAGAAAATTTCAATAAATCTGAATCTCTAAATATTGCTACTGGGGTTGAAACCTCAATTCTTGAGTTAGTAAATACTCTAATGGATCTAATGGATTTTAAAGCAGAAATAATTTGGAATAAAGACAAACCCATTGGGGCATCAAGGCGAGCGTTGAATATAGATAAAGCTAAATCTGAATTAAAATTTACTCCGAAAATAGATTTACTATCCGGATTAAAGGAAACTATTGATTCATATGAAAAACAAATTGAGTAATTAAAAATTTATAGATCCAGAAATATCATAATTATAATATAGATTATCATGATTTTAAAACCTCGTACAACTTGTAGAATTTGTAACTCAACTCAACTTTCTACGATAATGTCTTTAGGTCAACAACATATTGCAGCATATACGCCAAGAGACTCTGATCCCAATCCAATTTTGGATAAGTTTCCATTAGAATTAATTAGATGTACTGAACCTGATTGTGGTTTAGTACAACTTCGTCATTCTACACCTTCGGATCTTTTGTATGAGCGCTATTTTTACAGATCTGGAATTAATAAAACCATGACTGAAAATCTTAAAGAAATTGCTATACAAGCAATATCAAAAGTTGAATTACATGATAATGACATTGTTTTAGACATTGGCTGTAATGATGGAACTTTATTAAAAAATTATCAAGGAAAAAATTTACGATCTGTTGGTATTGATCCAGCAAAGAATATGGCTGAATTTTCAAAAGAATGTGGAGCTGATATTATTGTTGATTATTTTAATTCAAAATCATTTACTAATCATTACAATGATGAAAAAGCAAAAATCATTACTAGCATTTCAATGTTTTATGACTTAGAAGATCCAAATCAATTTGTATCTGATATTGTAAATATATTGGCAAAAGATGGTGTCTGGGTAATTGAATTAAAATATTTACCAACTATGATTTTTCAAAATGCATTTGATAATATTGTACATGAACATATTGAATATTATCATTTTTCAGTACTAGAATACATGCTAAAAAAACATGGTTTGAAGGCTGTAGATGTATCTCTTAATGATTCTAATGGAGGAAGTATTAGAGTTTTTGTTAAACATGCAAATCAATTAGTGGATGAAAATTCAGAAAAACATTTGTTAGATTTAAGATCTTCCGAAAAAAAATTACATCTAAATACAGAACAACCTTATCAAGAATTCCTTCAAAGATGTAATGAATTAAAAAATAAAACAATGTCTTTTATTAAAAATGAAGTAAAAAAAGGTAAAAAAATTCATGCATATGGTGCTTCAACAAAAGGTAATACAATTTTACAATATTATGAGTTAGATGACAATCTAATTGATGCAATAGCTGATAGAAATCCAGATAAATGGTATAGAAAAACTATAGGTACTAATTTAGAAATAATTTCAGAAGAAAAATCACGTTCATTAAAACCTGATTATTTTTTGATTTTACCTTGGCATTTTCTAGAAGAGTTTAGAGAAAGAGAGCAAGAATTTTTCAAAAATGGTGGAAAATTTATTGTTCCTTTACCTGATTTTAAAATAATTGAGAATTAATGCTATGTTTGAAAATAAAAATATCTTAATTACTGGAGGAACAGGAATGATTGGTTCTCATCTTACAGAATTATTACTAGATTCAGCAAATATTAGATTAATTTCACATAAAAGAAAAATTCCAACTGAATTTAATTCAAAAAAAATTGAAATTCTTAATGGAGATTTAACAAATAAAGAATTTGCTATCAAGGCAGTTAAAGGAATGGATTATGTCTTTCATTTAGCTGCATATACTGGAGGATTGGGAAGAACTGCTGTATATCCTGCTAGTACATTAACTCCAAATTTAGTTTTAGATGCTAATGTTATTGATGCTGCAAAAAATGAAAATGTTGAAAAATTTTTGTATGCCAGTTGTTCATGTGTATATCCTGATTTAGAAAAAGATTTTTCAGAAGATGATGCATGGATTGCAAATCCTCCTAAAATGCATGCTTCGTATTCTTGGTCAAAGAGAATAGGAGAATTACAAGCAATTTCATATTCTAAAGAATATGGGATGAAAATTGCTATAGTAAGACCTGCAAATTCCTATGGTCCTAGAGAAATTATAGATCCACAAAATTCTCACGTAATTGGAGCATTAATTTTAAAATCATTATCTAAAACAAATCCATTTGTTATTTGGGGTGATGGGAGCCCTATTCGTGAATATATTTTTGCAAAAGATGCTGCAAGAGGTATGATTCTAGCACTTGAAAAATACTGTAAAGCTGATCCTGTAAATTTATCCAGCGGTGAATATGTGACTATAAGTGAATTATCTCAAAAAATTCTAAAAATTTGTAATTATGCGCCTGATATTACATTTGACAAATCAAAACCAGGAGGGCAATCTAGGCGAGTACTAACAAATCATAAAGCAGAACAAGTTCTTGGTTTTAAATCTCAAACTTCATTAAATGAAGGATTAAAAACTACTATTGATTGGATTAGAAATAATATGAAAATTATTGATTGAAAAAAATATTTCAATGGACTATAGTAAATCGAATTACTTTTCAAGCATCATTTAAAACATTTTATTATAAAAACTCACATTAGTTTTCTTCGTTTAAGGAAAAACCACCAGAAATTTTTAGTGCAATAAATCCCACAATTACTGTATACCATGAAGTAAATATTCTGATTATCACAGCTGCAATTAATGCAAAACTAAATTCAATTCCATGAAGGGACAAAAGACCTCCCATACTTCCTTCAGTAATTCCAAGTCCTCCTGGTATAAATGATAATGCCCCTATTAAAACAGAAATTGCATTAGCTGATGTTGCTATAAGAAAATTTAGTTGATTTATTTCTAATGCTAATAATATAAAATATACTGCTACACCTTGAATAACCCAAAAAATAACAGAAAGGGTACCTGTTTTTAAAGCAATTTTTGTTTTTAAAGAATTACGTAATACATTATATGATTCAAGAAAATTTTTTTGATATTTTGAAAAAAACCTTATTTTACAAATTAATAATAAAATCCTTTCAAAAATATTTCGTGATAAGATTAGTACAAAAATTAATGCTAGTAAAACTATTCCAATACTAATTAAGTATAATCCACCTTCAAAATACCATATTCCAATTATTGATGCAATTAAAGCTCCCATTAGATCATAAAATTTTTCTATGAAAATAATTGGCAAAGTTTTTGAACGTGGAATTTTGAATTGTTTTTTAAGAAATTCTGATTTAATTACCTCTCCAATTTGACCTGGAGTGATAGATAATGATAAACCCGCTAGATATATTACAAAATTATTTTTAATTGGAATATGAATATTTGAATTTTTTAATAAAAGATGCCATCTGTAGAATCTTACTGCCCAATTAACACTGACTAGAGATAGAATAACTGGTACAAATATAATTTTAAAATTAGTTATTTTCTCATATGCTAAATTGAAATCTGAAATAAAAAGGAAAACAGCATAAATTATTATTGCTATAATTATAACTATGAGAAATTTATCAAATTTCATATTATAGTAATTATCTATTATATTCTTGTTTATTCTTTACTAGATTTTATTGAAAGACTGCCAATTTCAGATGAAATTACATCATTTTTTTTCAGAAATCTTGATGTTTATATATAGAAAAATTTTTTTGTCAATTCATGTCCACTGTAGTCATAATTACAACATTAAATGAAATAATTGGTGTAAAATCCATTGTACCAAAAATTAAGAAAGAATGGGTTGAAGAAATTGTTTTTGTTGATGGTGGTTCAACAGATGGAACTATAGAAGAAGCAAAAAAAATGGGTTTTAGAGTTATCCTGCAACAAGAAAAAGGTGTATATTCTGGTGGTCATGGAGCTGCAGTTCTTGAAGGAGTGAATGGAACAACTTCAGATAATATTATTCTTTTTGGTCCAGATGGGAATGATGAGCCAGAAAAAATTCCAGAGTTAATTGAGAAGCTGAAAGAGGGTTATGATCAAGTTCTTGTTACAAGATTTGGAAAAGGTTCAGTAAATCTTGATGCTGGGATTGTTGATGGGTTTGGAAATAAAATGTTTGCATT
>Ga0257121_1003326_pt1 | contig 10563 bp, 10 predicted proteins | sample SI106_100metaG_FD_190180 | JGI IMG/M metagenome (GOLD analysis project Ga0257121, IMG submission 190180) | Marine microbial communities from Saanich Inlet, British Columbia, Canada - SI106_100 | ecosystem: Environmental > Aquatic > Marine > Inlet | place: Canada: British Columbia | collected... | reverse complement strand
GCTTTTTTATTCTGAATAATACTCATGTGAAGAACAAAACGAGTGAATTTCGCGTGGGTTTAGTGTATTTTAACAGCATTTCGTTTCCATCTCTTATTGAAATAATAGTTTCATCTATGGCTAAAATCCAGAAATCAGTTCTAGTAAATCACTCAGCAAGCCAAATGTTTGCATTAGTAGATGCGGTTGAGGACTATCCTAAATTTCTTCCCTGGTGCGGCGGGTCTTCCGTTGCCGTACAGGATGATAATGTTACGCATGCAACTGTTAAGATTGATTATCTTCATGTTAAACATAGTTTTACCACTAAAAATACTAGTCAGGCTCCTGAATTAATTGAAATGACATTACTTGATGGTCCATTTAAGACCTTAGATGGACACTGGAGGTTCATTCCTCTGGAAGAGGACTCCTGTAAGATAGAGTTTCAATTGAATTATATATTCTCAAGTAAACTGCTAGAGCACTTGGTAGGACCAGTTTTTTATATGATCGCTAATAACTTTGTAGAAGCATTCATTAAACGCGCAGAGGATGTTTACGGAGAGTGAGCGAGTTGATAGAAATTGAAGTGGCCTATGCTCTTCCTGATAAACAGATTTTAGAATGTTTAAAAGTACCTAATGGAACTACGGCTGCACAAGCTATACAACTCTCCGGAATCTGTAATAAATTTTCAGAAATTCAACCAAACGATAAGAACTTAGGAATTTTTGGTAAATTAGTTAAACCTGAATTAATTTTACGTAACCATGACCGTATTGAAATCTACAGGCCCATAACTGTTGACCCAAAAGAAAAGCGTAGAAAACGTGTGAAAAAAGCTACCGCAAGCAACAAAAACATTAACAAACAATAAAACAGCAATTCTCACTATATTCATCAGGCAAATTTGCCCTTAGCCACAAGGATTAGCTATAATGGTTCTTTGCAAAGGATCATTATCATGCGACTGGCTCAGAAAGCATTAACATTTGATGATGTTTTACTGCTACCTGCTCATTCCGTAGTGTTGCCACGTAACGTAAACCTCTCAAGCCAACTCACCCGTACTATCTCTCTTAATATACCTTTAGTTTCTGCTGCGATGGATACAGTTACAGAAGCAAGACTTGCTATTGCCCTTGCTCAAGAAGGTGGCATTGGCATTATCCATAAAAATATGCCTGCTGAATTGCAAGCATCTCATGTGGCTAAAGTTAAGCGATTTGAAAGCGGAATAGTAAAAGATCCCATAACAATTCCTCCTCAAATGACCGTGCGGGAAGTTCTCAGCCTTACTCGTCAACATAAGATATCGGGTTTGCCAGTAGTTGAAGGGTCTACAGTAGTGGGTATTGTCACAAATCGGGACTTGCGCTTTGAAACTAATTTGGATCAGCCAATAAAAAACATCATGGTTCCAAAGAGCCGTCTGATAACAGTCAAGGAAGGCACCACCAGAGAAGAAGCGATGGCGTTATTGCATGAGCATCGGTTAGAAAGAGTATTGGTAGTGAATAATGCTTTTGAGTTGCGCGGGCTAATTACTGTTAAGGATATTACCAAGACATCTGAACATCCTGATGCATGCAAAGATGAACAAGGACGGCTACGTGTTGGAGCAGCTGTCGGTGTAGGTGAAGGTGACGACAAAAGGGCTGAGAAATTAGCTGAGGCAGGGGTAGATGTGATTGTGGTAGACACTGCACATGGCCATACTCAAGGAGTGCTCAACCAGATACTGTGGATTAAGAAAAAATTTCCACATGTCCAGGTTATAGGAGGCAATATTGCTACTGCAGCTGCCGCTAAGGCATTAGCTGATCATGGTGCAGATGGTGTGAAGGTTGGGATTGGTCCCGGCTCTATTTGTACAACACGTATTGTTGCTGGCGTTGGTGTGCCACAAATTACAGCAATAGAAAACGTTTCTACCGCACTAAATGGGACCGGCATACCAACAATTGCAGATGGCGGGATTCGCTATTCAGGTGACGTTGCTAAGGCAATTGCAGCAGGTGCCAACACAGTGATGTTAGGCGGTTTGTTAGCGGGCACCGAAGAATCTCCAGGTGATATTGAGTTATTCCAGGGACGATCCTACAAAACTTACCGTGGCATGGGATCACTTTCTGCTATGCAACAGGGTTCTAGTGATCGCTATTTTCAGGATACCGAAAAAAATGCTGACAAACTGGTTCCTGAAGGTGTAGAAGGTCGTGTTCCTTATAAAGGTAGTGTCATAGCAGTAATTCATCAACTTATGGGTGGCCTACGTTCAGGGATGGGTTATTTGGGTTGCGAAACTATTAATGAGGTGCATGAAAAAGCTGAATTCGTTGAAATTACCTCAGCCGGTATTCGTGAGTCTCACGTCCATGACGTGCAGATCACCAAGGAAGCTCCTAATTACCATGTTGAATAGGGGTTTAACCCCTACATGAAAGAAAAAATCCTGATCCTAGATTTTGGCTCTCAGTACTCCCAGTTAATTGCTAGACGGGTGCGAGAGACTAACGTCTATTGTGAGATTCATCCCTTTGATGTAACGACTCAATTCATTAATGAATTCTCCCCTAACGGAATTATTCTATCAGGTGGTCCGGCTTCTACCACCAGTAGCGAAACTCCTCGAGCTCCACAAGTAGTATTTGAACTAGGCATTCCAATATTAGGTATCTGCTACGGAATGCAAGCTATGGCAGCACAGCTTGGCGGGGTAGTTGAAACATCAAATATACGGGAATTTGGTCACGCAAGAATTCAGATAAGGGAACAAACAGATCTACTGAACCATACTCAAGATAATATAAATGACAACAGTCACGAATTTCTAGACGTGTGGATGAGCCATGGTGACAAAGTCACTACACTGCCTGTCGGCTTTAAGATTATGGCCAGCAATGATGCTGCTCCAATCGCCGCTATGGCTAATGAGACAAAAAGATTCTACGGTTTACAGTTTCACCCAGAAGTTACACATACCCCTCAGGGGAAAAGAATCATCGAACGTTTTGTCCATGACATCTGTGACCTTGGTTATGATTGGAACATGCCTGATTATGTTTCGGAGGCAATCGATAAAATCCGTTCTAAAGTAGGAAAAGAAGAAGTAATTTTGGGATTATCAGGCGGTGTGGATTCATCCGTTGCAGCAGCTCTGATACATCGTGCTATCGGCAAACAACTCACCTGTGTGTTTGTAGACAATGGCTTGTTACGGCTGAATGAAGCTGAACAAGTGATGAATACCTTCTCCAAGAATATTGGTTTAAAAGTTATACATGTAGACGCGAGTAAAACGTTTCTTAAACACCTCAGTGGTGTCACTGATCCAGAGAAAAAACGCCGTATCATCGGACGTGAATTTGTTGAAGTATTTCAGCAGGAATCAGCAAAAATAAATAACGCAAAATGGCTGGCGCAGGGAACCATTTATCCCGATGTAATCGAATCTGCAGGCAATAAAAATAAAACGGCTAACACTATCAAATCTCACCACAATGTAGGCGGTCTTCCCGATACTCTACATTTAAAATTACTTGAACCATTGCGTGAGCTGTTTAAAGATGAAGTACGTGAACTTGGATTAGCACTAGGATTAGCAGATGACATTGTTTTCCGGCATCCTTTTCCAGGGCCAGGTTTAGGAGTACGAATCCTTGGTGAAGTAAAGTCTGAATACACAGAGCTATTACGCCGGGCTGATGCAATATTTATCGAAGAACTACGTTCCGCAGGGTGGTATGAAAAAACGTCACAGGCTTTCGCTGTGTTTCTACCTGTAAAATCGGTAGGAGTGATGGGAGATGGGCGTACATATGAATATGTTATAGCGCTAAGAGCAGTTAGAACTCAAGATTTTATGACTGCAGAATGGGCAGAACTTCCTTATGCTTTATTAGGCAAGGTTTCAAATCGCATTATCAACGAAGTACGTGGAATTAATCGGGTGGTTTATGATATCTCTGGCAAGCCACCGGCAACTATTGAGTGGGAATAGGTAAAAAATTCTTCTTCTATTTAACGCTCTTCTCTAGTAAAAACTAGATCACCTGTATTAGACAAGGTTTCGTCATACACATAGCCTTCAGAGCAAAAATTTTTGAGGTCTTCCGGCTTTTCTATTTGGTTTTTAATTATGTACCGAGCCATTAGCCCGCGCGCCTTTTTTGCGTAGAAACTAATTATTTTATAATTCCCATTTTTTTGGTCCTTAAATATTGGGGTGATAATCATTGGCTCCAGTCTCTTCTTATCTATCACTTTAAAGTATTCATTAGAGGCAAGATTTACTAGGTATTTGGTTTTTAGTTGTTTTGCTTGCTCATTAAGAATGAGAGTCGGCTTCTCTCCCCAGAATTGATATAAATTTTTGCCTTCAGGGGTCCCAAGGCTAGTACCCATTTCCAAGCGATGTGGCTGCATAGAATCTAAAGGTCGGAGTATTCCGTAAAGTCCAGATAGGATACGCAAATGCTCTTGAGCGAAGACCACGTTCTTTTCACTGAGGGACTTGGCATCTAACCCTGTATATACATCTCCCATAAAAGCTAAAATTGCTTGTCTCGAATTTCCCGAGCCAGACTTAGGGCTCCATGAGTGATATCGACGGTAGTTAAGCTCTCCAAGATTGTCGCTTATTTTCATTAAACGGCTGATCTGTGAAGCTGATTTCTTTTTGAGTATTTCTATCAGCTTGTCACTATAACTATGAAAATGAGCAAAAGTCGATTTCTTGAATGACAAAGGAGAGTCATAATCAAGCGTCTTCGCTGGAGAAATTACTATCAACATATCATCAGTCCTCTCAGTTCTTTTCCTGTATAGATTCAGACTATGGTCCAAATAGATAATTGCAAAAAAGTTTGCATGTGAGGAATTTTACCACTGTGGGAGAATCATAAATTTGTTATAATTTCTAGAGTCAGAAAGTACACACGATACACCATAAAGATTAATAAAATCAATACTTTATAAGTATAGCCTCCATTCAACGGAGAAATTGAAATGAATATGACACATTACATGGAATTATTGGCTGTTAATCAGCCATGGAATTTGTTGATTTTTATGGCCATTCCTATAATTTTAGCTGAGACTTTAGCAATCACAGAACTTTATCTTCTTTTTACTCGAAAGTTTATTGGTCTTGCATATGAGCTAAATAGGTTTTCGGGTATTGTCGTGGGGATTTATTTCATAGGCATTATCTTTTATATAATGACAAATGCTGTAATTCCAATTACGAAAGCAGGTGAATGGAGAACATTTATTGATGTTATTGCGGTTGGAAGTTATGTTATTGCTGGACTGCCATTAGTCTTTATCGCATTTCAAGATTTAGGATTAATTAACAAGAAATTAGAACATGAAAAAAGATTAAAAATTCATGTCATTTGCGTTGCTCTATTTTTGGTATTTGGGCACATAGCTATGATTTTTGGAATGCTTGATCCAACCATTTTTGGGTACGTGCCAGAGACCATGCTTCATTAGCACTTTCATTATAATTAGGCTCAAACAATGAAAATATTACTTGTTACAGTGCTGATACTGCTACTAAATGCTTGTTCTACTACTGCTGCAATTTTAGATGCAGCAGGAACAACAGTAGTTTATGCCGGAAAGACCGCTGTTAACACTGTAGATATGATCACCCCAGACATTGTTAATGATGAGGATGAGGATGATTAAGTAAGCAATTTATTATTAGTATCTAAAAAGTTGCTATAAGTGTTACACGTGCCGTGATAGGAGCCCCCGGCATAATATTATGATTATTATGAGAAGCAACATAATAGTTTGTATCAAACAAATTCTGAATGTTTACCTGGGCACGTAAATATTTATTGATTCTTCCATACAGCGCTGCATCAACCCGTGTGTATGAAGGCAATGTTACTGCATTATCTTCTTTAGTAAACATTGCGCTACGTCCTACAACTCCAAATGCAGCACCAAACCATGGGGTAACATCATACCGGTTCCATACAGCATACGTATTCTTAGGTGTTTCTTTTAAAGTATTACCCGCGTTGCTATTTGAATTTTCACTCAGTGTTCCTTTCATATATGTGTACGATGCAATAATGTTCCATTTATCTGTAAGCTGACCTTGTAATCCAACTTCTACACCCCTGGTCCTTGAGCCTTTACCCAGAACTGCATCACCTGCTGCCGCCCCCGTAAGGATCATATTAGTACGGTCTAACTGAAAAAAAGCTGTGGTAAAAGATAAATTATCAAGAACGTCTACTTTAACTCCGGCCTCCATATTAGTAAATTTTTCTGGTTTCAGCGCAGCGTTAGATAGAGTCAAGGATTTAAGTTGATCTCCTCCCCGCGGTTGGTGCGTAATGCTATAGCTGCCATAAACAGACACCGTTTCTAACGGTTTAAGTATCAACCCAAAACGTGGCGATATATTATCGTCTCTGGATTTAAGCATGGAATCGTCATGTCTATTACGAGCATCTTGCTCAAATCTATCGTACCGAACCCCAGCTGTTATATGCACCATTGAATGAAGTTCCATATGATCTTGTATATAGACCCCAACCGCACTGGTTGAAATAGAGTGATTGCTCTTTCCATCTGCAAGCGCATAATCCTGAAATGTTAGTGAGCCCCTATAAGTTGGGTCAAATGCATTCACAACTTTTGAACTACCAAAAACCGCTTTTTTCCTTACCTGCTTTGTAACCTGTCTCGACACCTCTAGACCAGTAATAATATTATGTTTGATAGGACCTGTATTTAGATTAAATAACAAATCTGATTGATTAAAGAAATTCTCTCGATCGGTTTGATCGTTATAACCACCAAGCGTTACTTGATTATTGCTGCTTACTTCACTATTTGCATAGATGTTCTGATAAAATTTATCAAACTTAGAGTAATGCGTACGGTTACGAACTTTAAAATTATCATTAAATTTATGGTCGATATGCATACTAATTGCTTTCTTATTAGTATCTGTCGGACTCAGTGCCGCACTACCAAAGAAAGTATCTCGGCTTTTCTTATTGCCTCCTTTCCACGGCCTGCCATTTTTTGATGGAATTCCCCGATCAGCTGTCCGATCATCTTTAAACAACTCTGCCTGAATAACGATCTTAGTTTTGTTAGTAGGCTTAATAGTAACCGTTGGAGATATGCCATAACGCTGCGTCTCTTGGCCTTTACGATGACTTCTTGAATGCTCGTATAAACCATTCATTCGAAAAGCAACCTTGTCATTTAGAACATAACCTGTATCCAGGCTCATTCTCTTATGATCATACGACCCACCCGAGAATTTAAGTTCTTGTTTTGGATTCCAGTTTGCTTCTTTTCGGACTCGGTTAAATATACCGCCCGAACCAGCACGACCAAAAATCAACGCATTTGGCCCTTTTATGACTTCAATTTTTTCAACATTGTAAAAATCACGATAATATTGAACATCGTCACGTACCCCATCAACGTAAAAATCTCCGGTATTTCTCTGACCACGAAAAACCAATGCATCACGATTTCCTTCACCAGATGAAATGCCAATACCAGGTACGTAGGCGACAGCATCCATTACGCTAAGTGGTGCCCGATCTGCAATTTGCTTCTCTGAGATAGTCGTTATGGACATCGGGGTATTAAGTACTAAAATATCTTGGCCTTTATTTAAACTATTACTTTTCAGATTTGGCTCTTGATAACCATAATCAATGTTTCCCGCTACAGTTATTCCAGGAAGCAGCGTCGCGTTTTTTGTAGATCCAGGTGCCGCAGCTACTGCAGCTTTCTGTATGATGTAACTACTAGCGATTGGATTTAGGGAGGCCTGCTTTACTGCCTGCATTCCACTTCCCCTCAAGAGAATAGCCAGCCCCCTCTTTGCAGAATATGTACCCTTCACTCCGATTGTCATAATGCCCTCTAATGCTGCAGCATCAAAATCAACATCTATTCCAGACTGTTTTACATACTGTCCTAGTGCCGTACTCATTGAGCCACCAGGGATATCGTATGTTTCATATTTTATTTTTGAGATAGTCTTTGCCACCCCATCAAGGGCTTCCTCGATGCCGGAAGAACGGCCTATAACTTCTTCGAAGCTTCCTGCATTAACCACCTCATCCAATGAGGCAGCAAAAGTTTTATCAGATTGAGCTAGTGTAACTAGCCCAAACAAGATTAATAAAAATGAGGCATTTTTTACAAAACAAATTTTTAAATAGGTCATCGTAATATTTTCATAAAAAAGCTTGATAAAAAGATGACTAAATCAATGAGGACTGAGCTGGTTTGCCAAGTTCCACCAGACTAAGAAGTCTGGTGGCTACGAAGAAATTATCTAAAATAAATCTCACAAACAAAAAACTAAAGGTAAATGAGAATGATTCGTTATTATACTAATAAATGAACCCTTTGCAAGCTTATTCTCTTATTCTCTTAAATCTCCTAATACAATTAAACGTTTAAAATCATTAATTTATAAAATTTACTTGCAATTCTATAATAATAGATTATTATTGATAATGATAATCATTCGTAATTGGATGGTAGAAAATGTTTAGGGCTAGGCTAATTTATTGCTACCGCCAAGTAGCTACTCTAATCCAACCATGATTTAGCAAGATAGTCTTAACTTCAAAACTATCTTGCTAAATCAGCTACTAATAAGGAGTTAAAACCGTGAATCACCTCCAAAAATATCTTTTAGATTCTACTGCTCCTATCGTGAATCAGGCCCTGGATCAGGCTAAGGAATTTAAATTCTCACACTTTCGACATAGAGCAGATATGAAACTTAAGTATTTATTGAGAAACATTGTTAGCAATGCCTTATATCTCAAAAGTATTTGTAACTCACTAAGAGTTAGGTTCAATCGCTGCAAAATAACCAGACTACCTAAAGTAAGTTGGGCGCCCCTCATTAAGAATACTACTGCGCGCGACCCTGCGTCAGACGCATCAAGTAGTTGTACATATAATAAAATTCGGATTAATTGTCCTGACATCTCAAATAAATGTGTTTTGTGTGTTGGCGGACGTGGCAAACTATACCCAGAATATCGTTGCCTAATCGAGTCACTAGGAGGGAATTTACTGATTTATCGTGGTAATCAGAAAGGTGATATGGAGCGCTTACCGGATCTTTTAACTTGTGCAGATATGGTAATTTGCCCAGTTGATTGTGTAAACCACGAAACTTACTTTGCCGTAAAACATTTTTGTAGAAAATCTGGCAAACCATGCGCGCTTCTAGATCGTTGCGACCTAACTACCTTTGGCAAGGGAGTAGAAATACTGGCCAGCACTCCCACTTAAATAACAAGAAAATTTTTGTTACAAATTCATTAAGCAGCGACCAAACTAGAAAAAAGTTACATTTGACTTTGAAGCCAGTTCTGACTACCGACCGTACTAATTACATCCAATTGTGTCTCCAACCAGTCGATATGTTCTTCTGTATCTTCTAAGATTTTCTCAAACAATTCTCTTGAAACATAATCCTTAGCAATTTCACACGCGGTAACGGAACTCGTTAGATTATTACGTGAGGATAATTCTAATTTAAGATCGCATGCTACACATTCCTCTGTTCTCTCACCAATCATAATCTTTCCTAGCTCCTGCAGGTTAGGGAGCCCTTCCAGAAATAAAATTCGCTCAATCAGTAGATCAGCATGTTTCATTTCTTCTATAGATTCATCATATTCATGCTTACCAAGACTGACAAATCCCCAATTCTTGTACATGCGCGCATGAAGAAAATATTGGTTTACAGCGGTTAATTCATGTTGTAGTTGACGATTTAATAACTGGATAATCTCTTCATTGCCTTTCATATCTGCCTCCTCAGGCGCGTGACTAATATGCAGGAGGTCTAGGCAAGCACTGACTTGTATGAGTTCTGTTCCAATGCCTGCTCCAATACCTCTTGTGCGTGAGCAGCACATAAACCACATTGCTCGCTCACACCAAGACAAGATTTCAAATCTCTCATCCGATAAGCCCCCTGACAAACGGCCTCACGAATTGCGGTATCAGTTACACCTTTGCAGATACAAATATACATGATAAACGTAGTAATTTCACTATTTAGTTAATATCAATTTGCCATTACGCGTGCAACGTAATAGGTATTGATCACCCCTATGCAAGATAAAAACTTCTTTCCCTTGCTGTAACAACTCATGACTATGAATAGTCTTGTGTTGATTCTTCAAATCTATATGATTTATCTTTTCTTCCACAATAGGCTCTTTTTTTAATTTAGCTTTAGATTTTTCTACTAATTTATTTTTAACTTCTTCTTTTAATTCCATGTTTTCCTTAGTCATTCCAAATATTACTCGCTTGCTATCTTTCATCTAATAAGTTGACTAGGCTGGCTTGTTTAACTGTTAATGAAGATCTAATAATACGTTACTTTGCGCTCATCTTAGTGCGGCAAAAGGTCGCAGCAGGCTTACCTAATAATTTATACTAATAGCAACTTATAATGATAACTATTCTCATTATAAACACTATTTACTAATAAATACAAACCCTTTAACTCTTCCAAAAAAATACTAACCAAACAACTAACAAAAC
>Ga0257121_1003320_pt1 | contig 10587 bp, 9 predicted proteins | sample SI106_100metaG_FD_190180 | JGI IMG/M metagenome (GOLD analysis project Ga0257121, IMG submission 190180) | Marine microbial communities from Saanich Inlet, British Columbia, Canada - SI106_100 | ecosystem: Environmental > Aquatic > Marine > Inlet | place: Canada: British Columbia | collected... | reverse complement strand
GATATATTGCATTTAGCTGGCGCTCCTGAGCAAACTGAGGATGAATTCATAAAATCACCTACATTTAATGTAATTGGACTAAAAGCAACTTACATACAGCAATTGAGTAGAGTAGGAGCTAAATTAGAATACAGTGTTGGGGTTAAGAATTTAACTAATGATTATCAGCAAAATCTTGATACTTTAAAAGACAGAGATAGTAACTTTGTTTACGGTCCTAATTTACCAATAACAGTCTACTTTGGATTAGTGCTAAAATCTCTTTAATTAGTTACTTAAATATAAATTTAAAAGCCACTTATAAGTGGCTTTTTTTATGTGTAAATTAACTTTTGTAAATAAAATTAGGGTCAATTTAAGGTGAGTGTTTTGTAATTTACAGAATTTTTAGTAAATGAAATGTATTCTTTTCATTTTCAGTAATTTACAGTCTTTATATGTAGTATTTATTATGTTCTTTGATAAAGAAATCAGAATAATAATTTTAAAATGTAAAAACAAATTTGTAGTTTTGCTGTTAACAATTGTAAATAGTAAAGTAAATGCACGAAAGGCTCAAAAATTGGATGGGAATTGAAGGCTTAAAATCCTCAGCTTTGGCGGATAGTATTGGCGTGAATCGTGCAACAATTTCTCACATACTTTCTGGCCGTAATAAACCAAGTATTGACTTTTTTCAAAAGCTATTAAGTACATACCCAGATTTAAATTCAAATTGGCTAATAACAGGGATTGGCTATATGAACACTAAAAATGAAACTCAAGATGTAAAAGTTTCTAAGAAAATAGGGAAAGTAGTTGTGTTTTATGATGATAATTCCTTTGAGGAAGTGAAGGGATAGTTGGTTTTTAGTTTCTTGTTTGTAATCTAATATCTATTATCTCATATCTTGTGTCTATATTTTTTACATTTGCGAAAAATATATCCATGTACAGAATCGTCCGTTTTTTCTTATTCCTTTTTAATCCTGAGTTGATTCACCATATATCATTTAAATTAATCAAATTTGGAGCAATTACTCCTGGAAAAAGTTGGGCTACACGATTATTGTTTAAAGTTAAAGACCCTAGATTAGAAAGAGAAGTATTCGGACTAAAATTTGATAATCCTGTAGGGTTGGCAGCTGGCTTTGATAAAGATGCAAAGCTCTTTGATGAGTTGAGTGCATTTGGATTTGGTTTTGTAGAAATTGGGACGGTTACTCCATTGCCGCAAGAGGGAAATCCTAAGCCTAGATTATTCCGATTGAAAGAAGATAATGCAATTATAAACAGAATGGGCTTTAATAATCAAGGGATTGAAGCTGCTGTTGCTAGATTGAGAAGAAGAAAAACTAACATTATTATTGGTGGGAATATTGGGAAAAACAAGGTTACTCCTAATGATGAGGCGGTTAACGATTATGAAATTTGTTTCGAGAAATTGTTTCCTTATGTGGATTATTTTGTGGTGAATGTAAGCTCACCAAATACCCCAGGTTTGAGGGATTTGCAGGAGAAAGCACCCCTTACTGCTTTGCTTAACAGATTGCAGGAATTGAATAGTGCTAAAGAGAGCAGAAAACCTATCTTATTAAAGATTGCTCCTGATTTAACTAACGAGCAATTGGATGATATTATAGAAATTGTAGCAGACACTAAAATTGATGGAGTGGTAGCAACTAACACAACAATTGATAGAAGTGGGCTTAAAACGGATAAAACTAAGGTTGATGCTATCGGTAATGGTGGTTTGAGTGGTAAGCCTGTTAGAGCAAGATCTACTGAGGCGATTAAGTACTTGTCTGATAAATCAAATAAAGCATTCCCAATTATTGGAGTGGGAGGTATACACAGTGCTGAAGATGCACTAGAAAAATTAGATGCAGGAGCAACATTATTGCAAGTTTATACGGGCTTCATTTATGAAGGACCATCACTAGTGAAAAGAATTAATAAAGCGATTCTTAAAAGATGAAAATAATAGAATGTCCAAGAGATGCAATGCAAGGGATCAGTGCCTTTATTCCTACTGATATTAAGGCTGCATACATCAATCAGTTGTTAAAGGTTGGTTTTGATACGATTGATTTTGGGTCATTCGTTTCGCCAAAGGCCATTCCGCAATTAAAGGATACAGCTGAAGTATTGGCAAAGTTGGATTTGGAAAATACTAGCAGTAAACTGTTGGCTATTATTGCAAATACTAGGGGTGCTGTTGATGCTTGCAACTTTGAAGAAATCAATTATTTAGGTTTCCCGCTTTCAGTGTCGGAACAGTTTCAGCAGAGGAATACCAAAAAAAGCATTGCACAGGCATTAAGTACGGTTGAAGAAATCCAGAATTTATCTGTTAAGAATAACAAGGAATTGGTCGTGTATTTGTCAATGGCATTTGGAAATCCTTATGGAGAAAATAATCATCCTGATATAGTAGCGGAACTTACTGAAAAACTACATCAACTAGAAATAGGAATAGTGGCACTATCTGATACAATTGGGGTTTCCAGTCCTACAAATATTGCACCACTTTTTAGTACATTAATACAAGAGTATCCAAGTATAGAATTTGGAGCACATTTCCATACTACCCCTGATAAATGGGAGGAAAAAGTAGAGTCGGCCTACCAGAATGGTTGCAGAAGATTTGATGCTGCCCTTAAAGGTTATGGCGGTTGCCCTATGGCAAAGGATGATTTGGTGGGGAATATGCCTACTGAAAAGTTAATCACTTATTTTACTGAGGATTTAGGATTGAATGGGGTAGAGCTAGAGAAGAGTTTGAGCTTGAGTACTTCAGTTTTCAAATGATAGACCAAATAAATCCTTGAAAGCAGCTACATTATACTTATGTTTACGCTTTAAAGCAATAAATTAACAAAGAACTAAGATCATGAAAAAGCTCATATTTTTCTTAATTGTTTTACCATTAATTAGTTTTTCTCAATTGCAGAATTATGAGAATTATATTCCTACGTCTAGTTCAGGAGATATTTATCACTATGATTTTTATTCAGTCTCTCTTTTAGAAGACCATAAGTTGCCCGAATGGACAATATATTTTTCAACTAAGGAAAGAATACAAGGCAACAGGTTTTCACGAAAAGGATTGAATTTTAAAAAAGACCCAAAGGTTCCAACAGTAGTAGAGGATAAACATTTTTACAAAAATTCTTATGATAAAGGCCATTTAGTTCCTGCTAGTGATATGTCATTTGACTATGATGCACTGAAGCAATCTTTTTATTTTGCTAATTTAACACCAATGTTTGATAAACTTAATCGTGGTGTTTGGAATAAAGCAGAAAGTTTGGCAAGAGAATGGACTATTCAATATGATAGTTTAATAATTATTTCGGGATGTGTGTTTAAAGATGAGGACTATATATTATTACCAACTGGTCTTGCTATTCCTGAGTTGTATTATAAAGTTGTAATTGATATAGAAAGAATGAGTGCAATTGGGTTGGTACTTCCGAATTCAGAAGTAGAAAATTCGTTAATCTCTTATGTATATTCAATTGATGATATTGAGAAGTTGATAGGAGTAGATTTTTTATATAAATTACCTGAAAGTCAACAGAAATTAATTAAGGAGAAAGTAAACTTAGAGGATTGGTTTAATTTAGATGAAGAAGTAAAGGCAAACCAAGAAATTAAAACTAATAACTATAAAGGCAATAGTAAAATGGCATTCATTATTGGTAATGCAGATTATTATAAAAATAATGACAAATTAATAAATCCAATAAATGATGCAAATCTAATGTATGAAACTTTTAAGGAGATAGGATTTGATACTGTTATAATTCATACAGACAGAAACTCTGCTCAGATGCATCAATCAGTTTCTGAGTTTAATTTATTATCAAACAATTATGATTTGAATATTTTTTATTATGCTGGTCATGGAATTCAAGATGTATATTCAAATTCATTTCTAGTTCCAGTTGATTATGATGGGAGTAAGAAGATAGATTCTATTTCAATATCATTAACAAAGTTAATTAAACAAACTAGTTACAACGATAGTATTAACTCTATAGTTATTATAGATGCTTGTAGAAGCACTCTTAGATCGATCACTCAAAGACCACAAAAAATTAAAGAGCCTATAAATCTTAAATTAGGACTTTCTACTTCTTATGGTCAAAAAGCTTTTGATCACCCTGAATTGTCAAATACTTTATATACAGCTGAACTTTCAAAAGCTTTAAAAACCAGGAATATTACAGTTAGTATGATTTTCAACACAGTATGGAATAAAGTATTTAATGCTAATCATCAAAAACAATCTCCTACAGTTTACTATGGTCAAAGGTTAGAGAATTTGATTCTTTTTCCTAAATGATTTATTTAAACCAATTTCCTTTATGTATTTGAGATTCTAAATCTTTAAATTCATCTTCCAGCTTATAAAAAAAGTTAATATTTGTTATTATTTCTAAACTATCAATTGATACAATAAATTCGTTTATATTTTGAGTGTTATCTTCATGTTTAAATAAAAATGCGATTACATTACTATCTGAAACATCAAGGATGATTTTGTAAAAGTAAGAAGGAATACAGACGTTATTCTTGCCGAATGTTTTATTAGTGTCTAATAGAGCGGGTCCAGTAATAATATATAATTCTTCCTTTTCATTTACCCAATCTCTTATTTGATTTTCTAAGTCATACCAAATTCCAGTATTAAATACATGTTTTTGAGGAGTTACATTACTCATCATAAATGTTTCTTTATAAGCTGTACAACTAAATTTCATGTCAAATGCCGGCACTAAGTGACCTCTATCATATCCACTGTTTGTATAATCACTATGTGAGACTTCTTGATGTGCGATTAATGTATCTCTTTTAAAATAAGTAGGCCTTTTATATGAATTATTATGGATAAGCATCTGATCGGTTAATTTATATATAACCCATTCTGATTGTTTACATTCATATAAATAAGATAAAGTAAAATTGTTATGAGTAATAACATCTCCATTGTTGGATGGAAGTAATTTATTTAAATCACTTCCTATCTGACCAAAACATGCAATTTGTGAGTAAAATAATATAAGAAGTGTTATTCTGGATTGCATAATATATTATTAGCTGAATACTCTTATTCTAACTCACATTCAACAAAACACTCCTTAGCAAGCTCCGTAAATCTTTCCTCTGAAGTTGTTTCTCCAAATAATTCATTCACATAAGCTTCTACTAAAGATTTATTAACGAAACATTCACAGAATTCATTAGCTTTCATAGCTTGCAAACCAAATTGACCTGCTAATTCTTTACACTCATTCATCATTTGTTCATATATGTCATTAGACTCATTATTAATTAATTCTTCCTCAGGGCAGTCATCTTTATAAGCCAATACTTTTCCTAAAGATTCGATAGTTAAGAAATTATTAATTTCTTTCTCATCAACTTCTTTGTAAGTGTCTTTGCTATTAAAAGATATAATATACCCATCTAAAAGCGTAAGGTCTTTATACTTAATCCATGTATAGCCATCACATCCCCAATCTTCCCCATAACTATTAAGTATTTTATACGAGCCACCATATTTGTTGTCATCATAAGCTACTATAACCATTGCATGTCCTACAGCACCTGATTTACCTTCAGTTTTACTATAACAAAATTCCTGCTCTTTTTCAAAGAAATCAGGACCAAATGACGCTCCAAGTAAGCAAGGATTTCCTTCAGAGAGTTTAGATTTTAATGCATCATGATTGACGATAAATATTTCTTGTTGTCCTATCTCTTTCATTTCTCCACAGCTTGTCATTGAATTTATATCCAATACATATTGGCTACCCTTTTTTATATCATCTATTAAGTCATTTTTATTATATGGATAACACCCTCCTATCATTTTATCGCCAAAAGGAAAAAAAGTCTTTTCTTCTACATTAGAAGCAGATGGTAATCCAAACATAGACATATATACAATCCCTAAACCTGGAATCATTCCTTCTGTAGAATTAATATCATCTTTATCTTTAAAGAGATAATAAAGGAAGGTTGGTGAAAAACGATTCTTATCAATTTCATCAATATTTGTAATATTATTATCTCTAGCATAAAGCATTGTATGAATTGTAGATAAAGCAAATGAGGCACACATTCCAGTTCCCGTTTGATCTATAACGCTTGGAGCATAATTTTCTAATGAAGCAGAAGGTGGAAGTATACTTCTTGATTTTACTGGTTTTGGCAATTCTGCTATCCATTTATAGCTTCCTTCATCTATTGTAACTCCCTGAGCAGATAAAGTATTATAAGAAAATGATAGAATTAAGATTGTTATAGAAAGTTTTAATTTTTTAATTGTATTTGTCATTTGATATTGATTTAAAAGTTATTAATTTTCAAATATATAATTTTTACTACATCTTTCGTATGAAAATTTTTTTATTTTTGCCCCAAGTTTAGTACACTATTTTAGTGTAAAAGGGAATGAGGTGTGAATCCTCAACTTTACCAGAAGCTGTAAAGTCCATAAATTTTTGGAAACTACATTGCCACTGTTTTAATTAATGGGAAGGCCATTCCAAAAGGACCAAGTCAGAAGACCTGCTAAGCAAAACAAAACCGAATCGTTTCTGGATAAGACGACAGGCAGATGAAACAGACTTTAATACACATATTACTTTTAATGGGGCTTGCAGGAAACTTGCAAGGGCAAATGGCTATGGATACCATTCGGCTACCTGAAGTAAAGCTAGAACATAACCGTTTGCAAACGCATTCCATAGGTACACACCTAGTAACACTTACTCCTGAGCTAATAGGAGAGTCCTCAAGCCAAAAACTATCCGATTGCTTAGTCAATAATTCCTCCGTTTATATAAAGCAATATGGTGCCTTGGCAACCCCAACTTTTAGGGGTACATCCAGCTCACATACTTTAGTGCTTTGGAATGGGATACCCTTGAACTCAATTGCCAATGGCCTATTGGATTTTTCTATTACTCCCTTACAGGGTTTCGAAAAGATAGCTATCGTACATGGTGGAGATGCTTCCGTATTTGGTTCGGGTGCTATGGGTGGGAGTATTCACCTTAACTCTATCCCTGATTTTAAGAATCAAAAGGAAATAAAATTAACAAGCGAACAAGGGAGTTATGGTTTATTAAGCCAAGGGATAAGCTTAAAGCACAGTACGGATAAACTGGCCTTTAACCTGTCGCTTACATCCCTCACGGATGAAAATAGTTTCACCTATACAAATACCACACAAAGGGGGCATCCAACAGTGGTGAATGACTATGGAAAGATAGAATCAAAATCAGGGAAAGTAAACCTTGCCTACAAATACGATAGTACTACAAAATTTGCAGTGGCCTACTGGGGTTCAGCTAATGATAGGGAAGTGCCGCAAAATATGACAACTCCTTTTTCGGATGCAAAACAGTACGACAAAACAAACAACTTATTCCTTAGTGCTACCCACTTTTTTACAGATGGAGTAATCACTTTGAAAAGGGCTTTCCTTGAAGAAGATTTCCGCTATACCGAGCACCTAAAAAATATTGATAGTCAGTACCTAGCCAATAGCAATATCACGGATGTGGATGTTAAAATTAACAAGGGTGGCTTCCTTTATAACCTAGGAGGGAACTTTACAAAGCAGTCCGTAATCAATAATAATTATAGGGATAGCAGGCAGCTGGAAAAGCAAAGTGCTATCTTTTCATCCGTGCAGTACAATTATGATTTCCTGAGTATGAATACGGTATTGCGTAAGCAGTGGCAAACTACTTTTTCCGTACCACTTATTCCTAGTCTGGCATTCTCTGCTGACATTACTAAACAGCTTAGTATTCGTTTTAAATACAACAGGAATTTCCGTTCTCCTACCTTTAACGATAGGTTTTGGGCAGGAGCAGGGGCGAATGGAAATCCTGATTTAACTCCTGAAGATGCATGGAACAAAGAGTTTGGTTTTGATATTAATACTCCTTATTTCAAGTTTAAAGCTACTGCCTATAATTTGGATATTTCGGATATGATACTCTGGCAACAAGTGGATAATGGCAGTTGGATGCCTAACAACATTAAGCAAGTATGGAGCAGAGGGTTAGAGACAAGTTTGAAAGTCCACACTAAAAACTTAAGCATTGTTGGGAATTATGCATTTACCAAATCCACCAATGAAATAGCAACCAATCCTTTGGATATTTCAGTAGGTGAGCAGCTGAGGTATGTTCCTTTGCATAAGGGGGGTGTTGCCTTTATAGTAAAGGAGGATGACTTAACATTTACAGTAAATCAGAATTATACTGGGCAGGTTATTACTTCTCATGGTGCTTTGGAAAACAAGACTTTACCTTACTTTATCTTAACCAATATTGGTATTGCCTATTCCCCTGACTTTATTCCTGTAAGCATTGAGGGTAAGGTTAAAAACCTAATGGATAAAAGCTATACTACTTATCAGAATTACCCTAACCCAGGGAGAGAATTAGTATTAACACTAAATTATACAATTAATTAAATTAAATATAAATATGAACCTAAGAAAACTTGGAATCCTAGCAATGGCAATTACTGTTATGGCTTCTTGTAAAAAAGACCAAGTAATTGATGATGGAGGAGTTATTGTTCCAGGAAATTATGAAAATGGTTATTTTGTGACTAATGAAGGGAATTTTGGAACTGGAAATGGTTCTATCTCTTTCGTTACTGATGAAGGTACAGTTGAAAATGCTGTATTTGAATCTGTAAATTCTTTTGTATTAGGGGATGTTGTTCAGTCAATGAATATTATTGGTGCTAATGCGTATGTTTTAGTGAATGGTTCTGCAAAAATTGAAGTGGCTACTATTGCTGATATGAAATCAGTTGCTACTATTGATGTTGTTTCTCCTAGATTTATAGCTAAGGTTTCTGATGCTAAGGCTTATGTTACGGATTGGGGAATTAATGGGGTGCAGGTTATTGATTTAACAACTAATACAGTTTCAACTACTATTGCTTGTGGTGCCGGTCCTGAAGGAATTGCTGTAAGTAATGGTTTTGCTTATGTGTGTAATGTTGGTGGTTTTAGTCTTGATAGTACAATTACTATCATAAATACTACTACTGATGCTGTTGAAACTACTTTAACGGTTGGTGATAAACCAAACTCTGCAGTAGTGGATGCAAATGGTGCTGTTTGGGTGCTTACAGGTGGCTATACAGAATATGATGCTGCTTGGAATGTTGTTTCAGAAACTGCTGGTAACCTTGTTAAAATTGTTGGGAATACTATTGAAGCTACATATGCTTTTGCTGTAGGTAATCATCCTGAGGATTTAGTAATTAATGATGCTGGTACTACTTTGTACTATAGTGATGGATCTTGGTCTAAGGCAGTTTATTCTTTTCAAATTTCTGATACTGATTTATCATCAACACCAGTAATTAATAAGAGCTTTTATGGGTTAGGTTCTGCTAATGGATATATTTACGGGACAGATGCTGTGGATTATACTCAACAAGGTTGGTCATTCAGATATACTGAGAATGGTTCATTAGTAGATTCAGTACAAGTAGGTGTTATTCCAGGAGGTTATTGCTTCAATTAATCTGAACAAATAAGATTTAAATTTAAAGATGGAGGCATTTGCCTCCCTTTTTTTATCTTTACCAAAAATTAGACTATGAAATTTTATATTTATTTATTTTCACTTTTAGCTATTGTTTCATCTTGTAAAGAAGAAACGGAAGACACTCCTGTTTTAGCAAATAACTATGGTAGTGGTTATTATTTTGCTACTGATAATGGTGTAAGTTATTTAGATTCTTCTCTTACAAGTTTTGTTCCAAAAAATCAGATTTTTAGAGAAGTAAATGGAAGTAGTATTTCGAATGTGAATAGAATTAAGTTTCAAGGCACAAAAGCATATATTGCCACTGAGAATAGTTTTTACTCAGTAAATATTGAGACTTTTGGTTTAAAAGGTGAAGCGACTGGTTTTAAAAATTTAGTTGATTTTGATTTTGTTGCTTTAGGAAGAATTTTTGCAGTAGATAAAGAAGATTCAAAAGTAAAAGTTATTGATGTTGATAGAATGGAAATCATTTCTGATATAGAAACAGGAGACAGTACAAGTCCTGTATTTATTTTAGGCAGTTGGTATCGTTCAATTGTTTTAAATGGTGGTGCTGAGCCTGATTCTTTAAAAGATTCGACTATTATAGCGATAGATTATAGAGATGAACTTGAGCCAATTGCAGATTTTATGGGTAGCTTATTTATAGGTGAGAATCCTAATTCAGCTGTAAATATTAACAGCATGAATATTCTTTGTAAGGGTATTTATGACCCTAATGACCTTACAACTAAAACAGAAGCTTCTTTAGTTAGAATAAGCCCATGGAACTTAGATGTTGCAAGTGCTCAAAGTTTAAATAATATTTATAATGCTCAAAACCTAGTTTCAAATAATGATGATACTAAATATTACTTTACTGCAGAGAATGGTATTTATCAAATGAATACCAATGGTAGTTCTGTTACTTTAATTGATCCAATAGTTTCTGATATTTTGTATTTTCTAGATGAAGAATATTTTGTATTTACTACAGATACGACTCCTCCAAATGTATTAAATA
>Ga0257121_1003314_pt1 | contig 10591 bp, 17 predicted proteins | sample SI106_100metaG_FD_190180 | JGI IMG/M metagenome (GOLD analysis project Ga0257121, IMG submission 190180) | Marine microbial communities from Saanich Inlet, British Columbia, Canada - SI106_100 | ecosystem: Environmental > Aquatic > Marine > Inlet | place: Canada: British Columbia | collected... | reverse complement strand
AATTAAAATTATCAGACTTTCCATATTCAATAAATTTTAAAAATCCTTGAACTTCTGCAAGAGTTGAAACTAATTTTATTTTTTCTGATTTTGATTCAACGAAACTTTCAATTTTTTGTTTCTTTTCAATTATTTCAATAGTTTTGGATTCAAGTTCATTATCAATAACTACATCTTGAAATCCTGTCATTAAAAATAATGAAACAGAACTCACAATTCCGATGTTTAAAACAATAAAAATTATTAATATTTTTTTGTATATTTTCATCGTCTTCTCCTTTCAATTACATGTTCTAATAATTGATATTTCAGACTATTAATAGCACAAAATCGATAATATGTTTTTCTTCAAGACTGGGCATGATTATTAGTCTTAAAATGAAAATGTGAATTTTTAAATTTCATTTATCTTGATTTTCTAAATCAGAAAATCTTACGATCTATTTTTCCCTAAAATTTGCTATACATTTACTACCGAAAAGGATGAATTCATGCCTAAGTTTTGAAAATTTCATTAGAAAAAGTATAGATGATAATTCGAGATGAGATAATGATGTTGAACAATTTTAACAATTGGAGTCCATTGCACAGTAGATTAAGAATTACGGGATTCGTGTTATCTCCGATTCTATTTGCTATTATCGTCTCTTATCCAATTGATGGATTAGCATTTGAGGCCAAACTTGTTTTAGGATTATCTGTATGGATGGCAATATGGTGGGCAACTGAAGCAATTCCATTTTATGTTACTGCATCAATTCCATTATTTGTATTTCCATTGCTTAATGTGGCAGACATTGACAAAGTAATTTCTGCATATGGTGACAAGTTGGTATTCTTACTAATGGGTGGATTCCTACTTGCAAAGACAATAGAGAAAGTAAATCTTCACAAGCGATTTGCATTTAATACTCTAAAAATTGTTGGAACAAAACCAAAAAATATCGTTTTGGGTTTCATTATTGTAACTGGATGCATGAGTGCATGGATTACAAATACTGCAACTACTTTACTAATTCTTCCAATTGCTATTGCAGTAATATCGCAAGTAGATGTTGCACAGAAAAAAAGATTTGCTACCTGTTTGATACTATCTGTTGCATATGCTGCAAGTCTAGGGGGATTATCAACTATGATTGGAACAGCACCCAATGTACTTTTTGCATCCCTAGGTGAATCTATTGGAGGAGTGGAGATTATTTTCTTTGATTGGATGCTAGTTGGAATTCCAATTAGTGTTGTTTCACTTGTAATATTGTGGATATACATGACAACTTCTGCAAAACTAGATAACAAAAAACCAATACTAAAAGACAAAAATATTATCACTGAAGAATTAAGAAATCTTGGTAACTGGAGTAGAAATGAAAAAATTGTTCTAATCATATTTGCAACAACTGCAATTGCATGGATTACTCGTGGTCTATTTTGGAAAGATTTGGTTCCCTTTGTAGGGGATCATGTGATCGTTTTGATATCTGTGGCTGCCCTACTCATTTTACCTTCAGGATTAAAGAGGCAGAGATTACTTGATTTTAGAACTGCTCGTAAGATTCCATGGGGAGTTTTACTGTTGATAGGCGGAGGTTTGGCTTTGGCTAGTGGTTTTACTGCCACCGGTCTTGATATGTGGATAGCAGACAAATTGTTGTTTTTGGGAGAATTGGATTATTTTTTGATAGTCCTTGTTATTGTTACAATTACAATGCTTACAAGTGAACTGATGAGCAACACTGCAGTAGCTGCGTTGTTGTTGCCAATTATGGCTGTATTAGGTGCAACGACTGATCTTGATCCTATTTTACTGATGGCCCCAGTTGCATTTGCTACAAGTTATGGATTTATGATGCCAGTTGGAACTCCACCAAATGCAATTGCTATTGGAAGCGGATATGTTTCGATAAAACAAATGGTTCGTTACGGGTTACCCTTTGATCTCATTTGTATTCCGATAATTACTGTAATGATTGTATTTTTGGTACCTATGGTTTGGGGATGATAATTTTTCTCTTTTTATAAAAAAAGAAAAAGAGTTAAAATTCTATCATTGTTCCTGCAGCAATTGTATATTTTTGATTTTGTTGTTCCCCGTGAATATTATACCATGAAATATTCAGATTCACTTTGTTTCTGAGGGCTGATTCTACTGTTATGTGACTTGCTTGTCGTAGTCTGTCTTGAATTGGTTTTTCTAAAATTGTTGTTTCTTCTATTGATTTTTTCATATGTAATGATTAGTAGTATTGATTTAGCATTGAAAGTAAAAATTAATTTTTGATCGCTTGAACAATATTGACTAGATTGATTTACACCTGTTTCCCCTAAAGATTCAAACCTTTGGAGCATAAAATAAATAATAATTCAGGAATTAACTAAACCCTTTACTCCAAGTTGATCTTTGTGATGATTGCCAATCAGATGATGATTCAGTGTTTGCTTTTGGAACATCAAATAAAGCATCGTATGATGGGTCATATGGTTTGTATCCTATACACTCAAAATGAAATTCATTTGTTAATGCAAATCCTTTGTAAAAACTTTCTTCTAAATCATGTTCAGTCTTTATCTTATAATCTACAATTCGACATTTTGAATAATCAAAACCCCGAACAATTTTTTCATCATCTACTAAAACAAGATTCACATCAAATATTTCTGCCGTGGAAGATATTCCTGTTGATTTTGAACCTGATTTTATGGAATTATCTACTAGATCATACAAAAATGGAGTATCGCCAAGAATTCCAACAAGTTCAAATGTTGGATTTGCTCTTGCAATTAAATTCCCTTGATAGAATTCAGGAAATTTCACCACTTCCATATTGTTATCCAAATTAAAGGTGGCAATCACTTGTGGACCTGTTCCCATATTGTAAGAATAATTTACATCAGTAACCAAATATGGACTAATTAGTGATTTTTTGATATTAGAAGATTTTTCAAAATTTGGATTCATAGGATTAAGACCTGAACACTTTACATCAAGAATTTCAGCCGTAGCAAATCCTCGTTTTCCAGTATACCCTTCTTCGCTATCTCTCAAAGTGAGAATATCATATCCAGTTACAATACAATTTTCAAAATTTAGATTACGTAATGTTTTTTCATTGTTTACAAATTCTACATCTACATTAAAGTCATCATTGAAACTTGTTGCCATCCCAGAAACTTTTTGAGATTTGTCAATTGCAATATCAATTAATGGGTGAGGTAATACTGCCGTAATTATTTGAAAGCTAAACCCTGAAGCCATATCTTCATCAAATCCTGATGTTAATGTAAAAATCACAGATTCTATTTTTTCACCACCATTATCAAATTCAAATGTAAGAAAAGTACGAACATTTTCAGCTAGTGTAAAAGGTAATGAACCATAATCAGTGAAACTTTTTTGTGAAAGTCTTGAATTGGAAATTTTATCTTCTAAATTAATATGAACTCCACTACATCTAAAATCTATAGTATTTACAATTGCAAATCCAGAATTAGATGTTAAATAAGATTCATAGTCATCAGTAAGAGTAGAAATACCCTATGAAGATATTTCACAGTTTTTGTATTTGAAAGATTTTAGGATATTTTCATTTTGGACTATATTCACATCTATATCAAAAAATCTATAATCATAATCAAAACTATTTCCTGCAGTTAATGTGGATAATCTATGAACATATGCTTCATCTAATGCTTTGTGTAGATGAACATTATTTCCAATGACCCCTTCAATCTGAAAAGTAGTTCCACCATTAGTGACTATGTCTGATGTAGTAGAAAAAACTGGAAAATTCACCGTTTCAATTCCGTCTCTAAAATGAAAAGTAACTTCATTATGTATTCCTGCAACAAAATCATACTCTTCAGCAAATACAATATTTGGGGTTCCTATTGATGTGATCATAATTACTGAAAATATTGAGATAGATGATAAAAGAAAAATTTGCCGAAAACTTTGTGTCATTGAATATTGTTTTCAAGATGCTAAGATAAAGAAGCAGTATGCATCGCCATGCAATGCAATCATATCTTTTATCTTCTGCGAATTTGTTTTTTAAATTATGACTTATTGTATTGGTAAATGTAAACACTTCAAGGCCCTAAAACCCTCTCAAATAGGACGATATGCTGCAGGACAAAAAAGATGTAATTTTTGTGAGGTGTTTTTGAACCATGATGGAAATACGTGTCCTTGCTGCAATAGACAGTTACGATGTTTACCTAGAAGTAGAAAAGGAAAAGAAAATTATCTCATTCAAATGAAAAGATAGTTTTTTACTAGGATTATAAAATAAAATAAAAAAATAACCTATTTTTGATTATTCTTCATTGTTTTTGTAAAATTCAGCTTTAACTTGTGCTGCTTCATCTGCATATGGATCATCGTGCCATTGTTCTTTATTCAAGTCTGCACCCAGACCTGATTCGGAAGCAAATGATCCTTGTGTGGCAGCTGGTGCTAATTCTGAACCTTCTTGGAGGTAATTTTCTTGGTTAGCAGTTGCATATACCATTATTCCTGAAATTGCAACTACCCCAACAGCAATACCTGCTAATACTATTAATGTCGAATTTGTCATTATACTCGTTACTGATTTTTTATATTTATCATATGTGACTGCAGTGCAGTTGTTTTTAGAAAAATAAAATATTAATGAGATTCTATTCTTAAGTCATGATGCTGTAATTTGATTGTGGATAATGTAATAATTAGAGAAGCATCTGAAAAAGATATTCCCATTATTCTTGGTTTGTTATATGATCTAGGACGTCCAAAACCGCAAAAAGATTCTGATGTTGAGACATTTAGAATACTAGTAACAAAATATCTTGAAGATTCAGATAAAAAAATTCTTGTTGCAGTACTTGATGATGTTAAAATCGTTGGTATGCTAAGTATGATATTTTTGCCACGACTCAACCATAAAACTTTGGAGACCTACATTCCAGAATTAGTGATTCTTGAAACATATCGTGCCAAAGGAGTAGGTAAAAAACTAATTTCTTCTTGTATGACTATTGCAAAAGAAAAAAAATGTCATAGAATTAGACTAGAATCTGGAAATCAACGAAAAGAATCCCATCAATTCTATGAGCATTTGGGGTTTGAATCATCTGCACTGTTTTTTACAAAGAATTTAGATTAATCAAAAATTAATCCAAATCTTGGTAGATCAATATGCATGGATTCTAAATTAGATCTTTTCTATTCCCAGAATAAATTTTTTTATTGATTATGTAAAATTCCAAATTATTTTAGGAGCTGAATGTCAACAATGAGAATCAATTTTACTCTTAATATTGTATTATTTGAAATAATTGGTATGGATCTAAATAAAACTCTAGTACCAATTGATGGCTCAAAAAATTCTTTCAAAGCATTAGATAGAGCATTAACTCTTGCAGGGTTTACACATGGACATGTAACCTGTATCTATGTAATTCCTCATGTGATAGAAGGTGGTCCTAGGACCAAGGCATTTGATAAACAACTTAAAGACGACGGTGAGATAATTTTGAAAAAAGCATCTAAACGTGCAGGAAACAAGAATGTTAAATTTTCAACAAAAATTTTGAGAGGTTCTCCTGGACATGTTACTCTACACACTGCAAAATCTGGAAAATTTGATCATATTGTTATGAGTACTACGGGTTCAGGTTCTGCATCAAAGGGTATGATTGGAAGTGTATCCAACTATGTCATTCAAAATTCCAAAATTCCTGTATATTTGATTAAATGATTTTGGTGATTTTGATTGTCTGATTTAACTCCTATTTTAAAAAAACCAATTACTGTTGAAAAAAACTCTTCATTATCTCATGTGATTTCAGAGCTTTTGAAAAATAACATTAGTAGATTGATTGTAACAAATAATGATTCTCCTGTTGGAATAATTACTGAGAAAGATATTGGCTTGTTTTTATTAACTGATGAGACTGAAAAAAATCTCGATGAAATATCTGTATCTCAAATTATGAATAATTTAACATCCGTAGATGACTCTGTGACTGTAAAAAATTGTGTAAAATTAATGCTTGAAAAAGAAATCGGTTCTTTGGGTGTTTCTTCAAATAATGATGGACTTGTAGGAATTATTACAAAAACAGATCTTGTCCAACATTATGCCCAAAATAACGCTGGAAATCACAAAGTTGGAGATGTAATGACTATTTCTTATGTTTCTATGAATTCTGATGACTCTCTTAGTAGTGTGGTGTCTAAAATGATTGAAAATAAAGTTTCTAGACTTTTCATAAAAAATGAAAACAATGAACCTGAAGGAATTATTACGTTCCGAGATTTGTTCCATGTTGCATTAGAGCAAGGTAATTCTGATTCAGTGTTGGATAATTCTGATCAAAGTATTTCTGTAGTTTTTACAAGAAAGGGATTTCTTTCTGATTCTGGTTTTGGAAATACAATTCAGGCAAAAGATGTAATGACTAGGACTTTTGAATCAGTAGATTTTGAAGAAAATCTTTCTGTTGCATGTGATGCTATGGCTCAAAATAGAATCAATGGTATGGGTGTTCGAATTAATGAAAAATTAGGTGGAGTAATTAGTAAAACTGATGTTTTAAAAGCAATTTACATTGATGATGAGACATGAAACCTGGATCTTTGAAAATTTTAGTAGGTGAGATTAATTACAAACTTGGCCGAATTGATTTTTTTAACAAGGAATTACAAGAATGGAAAAAACAAAAAGATGATCTTTTTGATAGAGCACAAAGACGACTAGCCAAATTAATTGATGAAACATTAAATCTCTTGAAAATTATAAATCTCGAAGAACCTGAAAAATTCAAAGAATGGGAACCAATCTTTGAAAAATTACAGAAAGAAAAAAAATGCTAATACTTTATTTTCTCAATTTGGCTCAAGTTTCTATGTATTCCAACCTAAGATAACTTTGTGACAATCTACTTTTAGAATTGAACCACACCAAGCATATATCATTAGAAACATTATGACTACTATTGTTAACCACATTAGAAATTTCCATTTGAAGCTAATTTTTTGTAATTTATTCCAAAGACTCACTTTGAATTTCTAGTTTGAATATGTTATAATCCTTCATTTTGCCCTCAAACAAAAATTTAATTTGCTGATAGAGGAATTGAGATTTTTTTCTTTGCAAATTTAATTGATATTACACCAATTATTGCTCCTGGAATACTCATTGCACCTAAAATTACTAGTAATGTATCTGTGAATTCTGGTAGTAAATTATACCCTGAAACTCCACTAAATATGTAAAATTGAATAAATGTCATACCAATTAACGGCATACTAAAAATCAAAAATACTGAACCAATCATTGCACCTGCAATATTTTCACCTACTTTGATTTTCTTTGAAATTAACACATCACTTCCAATTGCTAAAATCATTGGGATTACAAACCATGGTAAGAACACCCATAGAAAATCTGCTGGAATAATATTTGATGTCACATTTAGTACAATGAATACTAATGTTACTAGACTCGCTCCACCAAATTTTCCTATTGATTTAGCTGATGACCAAAAAATTAGTGTACTAAAAAATGGCATTGTGCTTGCAGCAATAATTACTGCAACATATGGATCAGGATCTAAATCCATTGTATCTCCTGTAGAAATTGGTAATGTAAATTGGAAAATGAACCCTATTGTAATAAACCACAATGCTCCAAATGCAAAAATCAATGATGGCTTTGTTGCTTTGAAATTATATGGAATTAGTCTAGATATCCCTATAACTATTCCAGTTGATTGAATTAAAATTCCTGTAATTAGTGTGAGATGAGTTGGACTAAGTAGTCCATCTATTCCAAATATTTCATGCCAATAGTAATCTCCTGGACCTGCAATTATCTGCAATACCGCACCAAGAATAATTAATTTTAAACCTAGAGAAAATGATTTTTTTAAAATTTCTTTGTCTCTTAGAATGATTGCAGTTGAGATAATTGCACAAATCAAACCAATTCCTACTCCAGTGTACAGAATTGCATGTGATGGTGTGAAAAATGTCTCAGGTTCTCCTAATTGGTGATTTGTAATATCCCAACTACCTCCCCATGTCTGTAAAATTGTACCAAATAATGCTGTGATGAATACTAGTATGATCATTCTTGATACCAAGATTAATTGTGTGAAAAAATTACTTTAAGAGTTTTACACCTGTGAATCTTTTAGATTATATTTTGGAGTGAATAATTTTCTTACATGACAGAGGCTTCACTATCAAAATTAGATGATAAAGGAGTATTTACGATAATTTTTGTATCTAGTGTGGAGCGTAAAGTAGGAAAAGAGACTATTTTTGAGGTAAATATCACAATTGAGGAGGAATTTGATGGGATTTCTGATTTTTACACATCACGAAAGATGATTGTAGCCAAATTCTATGATGATGGAAAGCCAACCCAGCTAGCACAAGATATTCTAAAAGGCAAAAAACATCGCGTCAAAATTATCAAACAAAGATTTGGTAATGGCCGTGAAGATTTTGATATTGCAAAATCCTAGATTCTGTGTAATTTGATCAAACTATTCCTTAAGTGAAAATTATTCTCATAGTATTCATGCATGAATTATTTAGCCAAGTAATGTCTTCACTTGATGACTCAATTATGAAAGAATTAGAAAGAGAAATTGAGAAACTAGTGGAATAACATGGAAAATGAGTATCTTTGTGATTGTGGGCACTCTGAATCAGAGCATAAAATGAAATACACAAAGAATTTCACTTTTTCAATCACTAATTGTAAAGAATGCTCATGTGATGTATATGTCATTGAGCAAAAAATTGCAATAACTCCTTGAGAATTACAAAATCGTTAGTTTTTACATTACTATGTTGGTATCTAGTTTGCGTGATTCCAAAAATCGCGATTACCAAATCGGGTAGTCAAACGCAAATTTGAAGAACGGAACTCTCCATTCTTCATGAGATTGGAAGGGCCTCTTCAGCTCTTTCAATCTCGCTTTAGATAAATTAAAATATTTTTTAAAAATCTTATTTCTTTATTTTTTGCGGTTTTGAATGTGCTTTAACCATGTGTCTCATTGTTCGTTGAGGATCAGTAAATTCCATTTCACATATTCTACAAATTAGAGTAGGTTCTTCCATCTTTTTTTTGAATAAATTCATGAAAATTTTGCTAATTCATATCAATATGAACTATGGAATAACTTTTAGTGATTGATTATTTACTAACAATATTGGAAAACTCTGACGATAACCCTGATAGATATGAAACAATATCAATTGAATCAAAAATCAGAGAAGGGGTTTTTCATAAAGTAGTCAAAGATATAGAAACTGGACTGGCAGTTTCTTGTTCTTGTAAATGCTGGAGTAAGGGAGGAAAGGCTTGTTTTGGCATGAAAACTGTAGGTTATTCTAATTAGATAATGATGTAGAATGTTGAATTGTATATCCTGCTCAAAACTCAAAGGTGATTATGATGTGTGGAGTAACAAAATAGTCATTGGTGCTACCTATGATTCAGATTTCCAAGATGATGATGTAATTCGTAGTATGAATGAGAAATCAGTAATTTGTCATGATTGTGTTCAGATGATATTGGACAAAGTAGTAGCCAGTAGAAAATAATTCACCAGAATAATGAAAAACATCTGCTCAAAATAAGCAGATCTGCCATAAAATATCTCTATTTTGTAACTATGATATGGTGGTAATTGATTTTAATGAATTCAAAAAGGAATCCGTACTAAAATCAAAAATTCTAAAACACAAAGAGGTGTTATTGATTGCCTCATTAGTTGGGTTTTTGTTATTTTTATTAGCTGGCATTGAAATACAAAATTCAAATCAGACATTTGATGAGGATGCCGTTTTAAATTATATGATGATAATTAGTGACCGATACAATACCTCCTATTTTATGCATGAAAATACACACATTGATGATGCTCAATACCTATCAGAATTATTAGAATTACAAATAGAATATAAAAAATATCTTGGTGCAGTTGAAAATCATGATTGGCAAATAGATAATTCTATGGTTACCATACATTCATTAGAATTTGAGTTGGAAAAAATTAATCAAGAAATATCATTTTTAGAAACTCTTTAGATTTACCTCTGTAGATTCAAATTATAGTTTAGAAACTGTTATTACTTTATTTTGTAAATATTTGTATTATGAAGCACCTTGAGGAAAATAATACAACTTACACATCTCATTGGTGGAGAGCAATGTCTATGAGTGTGGCATTGTTTATTCATGCTTGGATACCGTCTTTGTTTCCAACATATGCTTCAGATAAAATTAAATCAGAATCATAACTATATGCATTTTATTTCATCTCAAAAATTATTCAAGCTTCTTAATATTCAATTTTGGGATGACAGGATGATAATTATTTGATTATTGTTACTGGAGCCTTTGCTTTATGTAGGATGAAGTTTGATGTACTTCCAAAAAATAACTCCTTTGGAAATCCCATTCCTCTGGATCCTATAACAATTTGATCAATTTTGTTTGCTGGATTATTAGCAAATATAGTTAAATCAATACCTGAAGAATGACCTCCGATAACAACTCCTTGAAATTCAATATTATTTTTTTCTACTTTT
>Ga0257121_1003310_pt1 | contig 10597 bp, 8 predicted proteins | sample SI106_100metaG_FD_190180 | JGI IMG/M metagenome (GOLD analysis project Ga0257121, IMG submission 190180) | Marine microbial communities from Saanich Inlet, British Columbia, Canada - SI106_100 | ecosystem: Environmental > Aquatic > Marine > Inlet | place: Canada: British Columbia | collected... | reverse complement strand
TGGAATGTTGATTCAGAGACAGGAAATGTAAAACATGAATCTGGTGGATTTTTTGAGGTAATTGGAATTAAAGCTTCAAATACATTTGATCGTGAGGTTGGAAAAAAAGGTTGGACACAACCTATGATTGCAAAAAATCCCGGTGGAATTTTAGGGATTATTATGAAAAGAATCAATGGAATACCACATTATCTTTTACAAGCAAAAGCTGAACCTGGTAATATTGGAAAATTACAACTATCTCCAACTCTTCAAGCTACTACAAGTAATTTGTTAAAAGCTCATGGTGGTACACAACCCTTATTTGCAGAATATTTTGATGAAGAAAATAATCCAAAAATTATCTATGCAAAGTGGCAGTCAGAAGATGGTGGAAGATTTCATTTAAAATCAAATTATAATATGATTGTTGAAGTAAACAAAGATGAGAAATTAGAAATTCCGGATTCATTTATTTGGGTAACATTATATCAAATTAAACAGCTAATGAAGATTGAAAACTTTGTTGGTCCACATGTAAGAGGAATTATTTCTTATCTGTGAGAGAAATGAAACTTTTAAAATTTGGAATCATTGGTTGTTCACGAATTGCAAAACGTTCTGTAATTCCTGCGATACAAAAATCAGAATTTGCAGAACTTGAAATAATTGGTAGTCGTTCAACAGATAAGGCAAAAGAATTTGCTAAGGAGTTTAATTGTGATAAATTTGGTAGTTATGAAGATGTAATTTCAGATGATTCAGTAGATGTTGTATACGTTTCAACTCCAATACATACACATGCTGAATGGTCTAACAAGGCAACAGCAGCAGGTAAACATGTTTACGTAGAAAAATCTTCAACATATGATCTCAAATCTGCAATAGAGATGGTTAAGTCTGCAAAAGAAAACAATGTTAGATTAATGGAAGGCTTTATGTTCAGATTTCATCCACAACATCAAAAAGTAATGGAATTGATCAAGGAAGGCAAAATTGGAAAGGTAAAATCATTCAATGGGATTTTTGGATTTCCAGCATTTCCAGATGGCGACATTAGATATGATTCCGGGTTTCTAAAAGACTCTGGGTGCTATCCAATTTGCGCAAGTCGAATAATCTTTGATGAAGAACCGTTAGGTGTATTTTGTAGCCAGAAAAAGATTCCAGAATCTTCTATAGATGTAGGAGGCTCAGCAATTTTGGTTTATGAAAATGGTAAAACTGCAACTATTACATATTCAAACGGAAGTTACTATCAAGCAAAATACGAAGTATGGGGAACTGATGGAGTAATATCACTAGATAGAGCATATTCGGTTCCACCTGATTTTACAACTAAGGTTATCCTACAATACAATACTGAAAATAATTGGGATGGTAGAAAAAATGAAATTTTTGAAATTGAACCAAAAGACCACTTTTTAGAGATGATTGATACATTTTGTATGGAAATTACTGGAACAAAGAAAGCACCATTTGACTTTGAACAAGAATTACTAAATCAAGCAAGATCTATGTTCGCAGCTAGTTCTTCAGCAAATGGAAGCAAAGAGGTATTTTGGTTTGAAGACTATCCAATTACAAATGTCTAAGCAGATTTGATCACTTTAATCACTGCATCTTGGTGTCTCTTTGATATATTTGGAAACAATGGTAATGCTAAAATCTCATCATAAGTTTTTGCAGTATTAACAACATTGGATTTCTTTGCAAATTTACTATATGCCGCATATTCATGAATTGGCATCCAGTAAACTGTAGTTCTAATTCCATTATCTTTTAGTTTTTTGTATAACTGGTTTCTTGACAATTTGTAAGGTTTGGCCACACGAATTGTATACAAATGATACGAATGTGTTTTGTCATTCACCATATCTGGTAAAATTATTCCGGGAATATCTTGTAACTTTTTATGATAATAGAGGGATACTTTTTTACGAAGTTCATTTATTTTTTTGATTCTCTTTAATTGTGTAATTCCTAATGCAGATCTAATTTCATCTAATCTATAATTATATCCTGGTTCAACAATATCAAAAATCCAAGGATATTCACTTGAATAACGACTTTTCAGTGATTTTGTCATTCCATGACTACGTAGTTGTCTAACTTTTTCTGCAATTTCTTTGGAATTGGTAGTAACCATTCCTCCTTCAGCAGTTGTAATATTTTTGGTTGGGTAAAATGAAAAACATCCAGTATTTCCTAATGTTCCAACATGTTTTGATTTATGAAATGTTCCAACTGCATGTGCACAATCTTCTACAACCTTAAGATTATGATCCTTTGCAAGATCTAGAATTTCTTCAATATTACAAACCTGTCCATAGATATGAACTGGAATTATTGCTTTAGTTTTTTTTGTAATATTCTTCTTAACATTTGAAATAGATAAAAAGAAATTTTCTTTATTAATATCGGCCACCACAGGTTTTGCATTACAAGCAAGTACTGCATTTGCATCTGCCACAAATGTAAGATCTGGAATAATTACCTCATCATCCTTTCCAATTCCTAATGCCATTAAAGATAGATGTAATGCTGCAGTACAATTTGATACGGCAACTGCATATTTTGATTTAGAGTATTTACAAAAATCTGCTTCAAATTTTTCTAGTTGTGGACCAAGTGTTAACATACTCTGTGAGAGTGTTTTATTGATAATTTTTTTATCATCTCCCGAAATCCATGGTTCATAAGCAGGAAATTTAATTTTTGAATCTTTAAAAAAATCTTTTTTCATGTTTTCAACCTCTAAATCCTCTATTTATTATCATTATTTTTCAATACTTGTTCATATAATTTCAAAGAATTCTTTGCCATAGAAATGCAGTTACATTCTTCATGAACAAAATCATATCCGGACATTCCTAATTGTTCTCTTAATTTATCATCAAGCAGTAATTTTGTTATGGCTTTTGACAGCTCATCTGAATTTTCAGGTTCAACAAGAATTCCTGTTTCTCCATCTTTTACTGTAAATGGAATACCATGTGATCTTGTAGAGATCACCGGTTTTTTGAATGCAAATGATTCAAGTGGAACAAGTGGTGATAATTCCCATTGTGATGGAAGAACTAAAAATTCACTTTCTCCATAAGCTGAAATAACATCTTCACGTGGAGGATTTTTAATTACTAAAATTTTATCTGACAAATTAAATTTTTTAATTAATTCTTCCATTTCTTTTTCAAATCCAAAATTTACTCCCATTATTACTAATTTTATATCTGAAATTTCTTTTTCATTTTTGATTTTATTAAATGAATGAATTAATGTTTTAATTCCTTTACTTTTTGAAAATCTACCTACAAACAAAACAAATTTAGAATTTATCTGGTACTTTTCCCTAAAATTTTGTTTACTAACTAAAGTTTCTAAATTAACACCATTACGAATAATCTCTATTTTTGATTTTTTATTAATATTTGAAAAAATTTCTTTTTCATATTCATTAGCAGCACTAATTGCTGTAGAATCATTGATTATTTTTTTGATAAAATAATTCTGAATTTTATAAAGAATTTGTAAAACAATACTAGATTGAGTTAAAAATGGGTGAGTCGTTAAACCTCCTTGGTCTGAAATAATTAAAGGAATTTTCAATTTTTTAGAAGCACGCCATGCAACAATTGATTGATAACTTCTTAATCCTATCGTATGTATTATATCGGGTTTATCTTTTTCAATCTCTTTAAGCATTGAACTATTGATAAAGAATAATTTTAATGAAAACCAAACATGAGTTCTATTAATTCTAAATTTTTCAATATTTTCTAAACGTGGGAGATTTTTATTGAATTTATTTGGACCATTACTAAAATCTAAATCAGTTGTGTAAATTGTTACATCATGTCCAATTTTAGAAATTTCACGAGCTAAATCAACTGCTAAAAATACAATTCCTCCGAATTGTGTAGCAGGTAATGATGCGGGGCATATTAGAGCTATTTTCATGAATTTCTCGTTTTTGTATGCTTTTTAGAGTCTTCTACTCAATTTATTTGAATTATTTATTAAAGGAAAATCTTTTTTTGGTATATGAGATATTTTTTATTACTATTTTTGTTTAGTTCTGCTATATTATCTTCTTATTTCATTCAAGATGCTGCTGGAACATCAGAGTTTTTTGTCTACAATACCAAAGGTTCGTATAATCTTGGTTGTGAATTAAATAATTCTTGTTTTGAACCATACATCTTAAAAATTGATACTGGTGATGTTGTGACTTGGAAGAATAATGACGATGCCATACATGTTGTTGTAAGTGGAGATCAAAATGATAGTTCAAATGAATTATTTGATAGTGGATTTCTTAAGATGAATGAATCCTTCTCCTTTACATTTAATGTGGAAGGTAATTTTGGATATTTTTGTACATTACATCCTTGGATGAGTGGTTATATTTCGGTTGGTGATGTTGAATTTTTAGAAACACCAAGAACTGTAGATTATAAAACAATTCCAATAATTTTAGATTCTGATTTTAAAATTGAAGAGTATGTCACTGGTTTGTTTGTTCCTGTAAATATGGAGTTTATAGAAAATGATCTTTTAGTTTTAGAAAAAAATACTGGAACTGTAAGACACATTAAAGATAACAAACTTTTGGATTCTCCTATTTTAGATGTAGAGGTGAGTAATTATGGTGAGCATGGATTATTGGGAATTACTTCTGTTGATAATTCTGTATATCTATTTTTCACAGAGGCATATCATGATGGAGGACGTGCTTTGGAAAATAGAGTTTACAAGTATACTTGGAACGGAAATGAATTAGTAGATCCTATACTTTTAAAGAAAATACCTGGATTTGAAAGGGAATATCTTGGGGGGGAGTTAGTTAGTGATTTGGATGGTAAAGTATATGCTGTTACGGGTGAAAATTATAAAATTGGTTTATTACAAAACCACCCTGAAAATAAATCTTATAGACATTTTAGTTCAGTAGCATCAGCTGATGAAAATGCTCGTCGTACGCTTTCACATAGTTTTGAACATCTATTATCTTGTAGTAAAATATCATTTCAACATTATACAACAAATCCTTTTGGTTGGCAATCTGAACAACCTGATTTAACTGAAAATCCTTTTGAATTAAATATTTTTAATATATTTGGAAATTTGGATTCATGCCTGAGACAATTTTCTTATGAAAATTTCTCCAATGGTCATTGGAAAGATACCAGTTCAATTATCCAAATAGAACCTAAAGGAGAATATGCAGCAATTGGAATTCGTAATAGTTTTGGCTTGGCAGTTGATCCTCAAACAGGATTTATGTGGGATACTGAAAATGGACCTGACGTTTATGATGAAATAAATCTTATTGAAAAAAAATTTAACAGTGGTTGGGCAATAATCCAAGGACCATCAAATGGAAAATCTTTACCAGAAATTTCTGAATATTCTGAATATCAATATAGTGAACCTGAATTTAGCTGGGAAATACCAGTGGGTGTGACTGCAATTGAATTTCCTAATTCCAATGATTTTGTAAAGTACAAAGATTTTCTCTTTGTTGCAGATACAAATAATGGAATAATATACAAATTCAAACTCGATGAATCACGAACAAAATTTGAATTTAATTCACCATATTTACAAGATAATGTTTTGAATATGCTGAAAAATTCTTCAGGAAATGAACCCATGGATGAAATTGTATTTGCAAAAAATCTTGGCTTAATCAGTGATATGAAATTTGGACCTGACGGTGCATTATACGTAATATCGCTTATGGAAGGAAAAATCTATAAAATTTTTAGTTAGAATTTGTATTACATTTTTCAATTATTGTAGAATAGAGTATATCGTCTGCATCTCTCTTTGAATTCCTTAATTTATTGAAAAATGTTTTGTATAATATTTTATCAGTATTGAAAAATGATTTACTTTCTTTCATTTTTGATAACAAATGTTTTGCTGCTTCTGTTTTTCCATTTTTATTAAAATTTCCTGAAGAAAATTTGAGTAAGTTAATTGCTCTATATGTTGAAATCAAGCCCTGATCTACTTCAATTCCTGTTAATTTTGAAATTATCTCTATTGTCTCTGAATGTTCTTTGAACTCATCTTCAATTTTCATTTGACCATGAAATCTTCCTTGTGTTAGATCCCATGTAATCTGTGGTTTTGGTGTAAACAATATTTTCTTTCGTTTAATAGCTTCTTTGTAAGTAAAAATCTCATCTGCATTTATTGGCATATTTTCCAGAAATTTATTTTCATCTTTTTTAATATCATCAGTTCTGTATAATATTGATTGAATTGGTCCGAAAGGCAATAGTCCTCTCTTAAGACATTCTTTGGTAAAACATTCAGATTTACACTGAATAATATCTGCCGAAAAGGATTTTTTTAGATAGGATCTTTCATTTTCTTTTTTTAATAATGATGAAAACCCAATAGAAATTGATTCATCAGAATCCAAATACTCTATACATTTGTGAATATTATTTTCTTCATTAATTGTATCATTCGAAAAAAGAAAAATTAAAAATTTTCCTTTTGCATTATTTATACATGCATTCCAATTTTGTATTCTTCCAACATTTTTTTGATTTTTTATTAATATTAAATTTCTAAATTGATCTTTTAGTTTATTTAAATTTAAAATTGAATCATCCGTAGAACAATTATCTACTATTAATATCTCATAATCTTCTGAAGAAAGTTGAATATTTTTGCATGATCTTATTGCTCTTTCAAGATTTTTTCCGCCATTAAATGTTGGAACTGCAATTGTTAATTTTTTCATTTTATTTATACTCCAAATATTTCGTTTAATCTTTCTATTCCAATACAAAATAATGCTAATTGTCTTTCAAGATTGTCACTGTGAAGTGGTAGCATAGAAATAAACAATAATCCTTCAATCATTTTTATTTCATCTAATTTCCAATTTCTCTTTATGATATTATCCAGTTCATTACGTATTGTTTGATTATTTTTTGATACAAAAATATTGTATTCAATTTTATTTGGTCCTTCATGATTTGCTGAATATAGTCCATTTGTAATTGTATCAAATCCACCTACGACCGAATGTCTAATTTTTGCAATATCGTATTTTATATCTCCTGCAATTCCCTGTCCCCATTTTCCTCTAGGATCAATTAATTTGAAATTTCTTTTTTCTGAATCGTAAAGTATATTTGAAAAATAGAGATCTCCATGAATTAAACAATTATCTTCTTCATTAAACATGATGTTTATTTTTTCATTTATTTGATCTTTCATCAGTTTCCAATTTTTTTGTTTTTTAGAATTAATAAAAATAAAGTCTTGTTCAAAAACTTCTTTAAATATTTCATTATCTTTTATCAATTCATTAATTCGATCTTGCGTTTTCTGAAAATATATTGAATTGTATTCTTGTTTAGTCACATGATGATTGTGTTTTTTAAATTTTTGAATAATTATGAACAGATCATTAATAATTTCTTTCCAAAAATTAGATGAAAATTCTCCATACAACCAAAGTTCTGATAGTGTTGGATGTTTAATGTACTCTAATTTTATAAATGGATTTTTTTGTACTGAGTAATCTGATATCTTTGGAACTAAATCTAAAATTTCATCAGGAATTTGCTTATACCAATTAATTTCATTAACCAATTTCTCATTATTTGTACTTGTTTTGATTACATTTTCTCCTGAATCATCAAATTGTAATCTATTGAAATATCGTGTTTTCAAAACAAATTGTTTTGTTGAAAAATAATTTTCCAAATGACCAACATCAAGCCATTCTTGTGCTGTTTCAGAATCAAATTCTTCTTTTTCCTTAATTTTTCTTATGATCGAACTTATTTCAAGTCTGTCATCATCTTTGAATTTATCTAAACTATTTTTTAATAAATTTACGTTATTAAAAAAATAACAACCAACTAACGCATGATATTTTTTATTATTTTCAAGTATTTTTTTATCAAATATTTTGTCAAGTTTTTCTTCATTTTTTGTAATCACACACCAATTCTCTGTATTAACAAATTCATTTGATGTTAAAACAAAGTTTTTTCCTTTATTTACCAACTCTGTTAAATTATTATCAATCAATGTATCACCTAAAATAATCAATAATTTTTTTTCATTAAACTGATTTATAGAATCTTTAATTGAATTTCCTGGTGGTTTTTCAAAATTGGATTCAATAAATTGTATATTACATTGATTTTTGTACTGTTCTGTTATGATTTCTTCCAAAATTTCTTTTTTATATCCTACTGTAATGGAAATATTCCTAATTCCTTCATTAAGTAATTTATCAATAATTCTAAAAATTACAGGTTTACCATTGATTGGTATAAGGCCTGATGGAATTTTTCCAAAAATTTTTGATAATTCTTTATTTATTTGACCTGCACTTAAAATGAGTACTCTTAGTTCTTTAGTCTCCATGATTTTAAATCTCAAATTTTTTTAGATCATTTGGAGTTCCTAATGGAAAAAATTTTTCTACCAAATCTATCTCAAATTTTGCGTTAGATTTGAGTAACATATTATAAATTTCTGAAATATAATATTCATTTTTAACTTTATTTCCATTTTTAATCATTTCTTCACCCGCTTCAAAAAATTGCTTTGCTCTTGTAAAAATATACAAACCTGTTGATGCATAATCTGATATTTTTTCCTTTTCTTTAACCTCATTGACAAAACCTTTTTCATTTAATTTTATAAAACTTAAATTTTCATCATTTGATTTAAAACATCCTAATAATCCGTCAATATTTTTATTTTTTATTGTTAAAATTTTTGTCTTCAATCGTGTTGAAACAAAATAAGTATCTATATTGTAAATTATAAGTGAACTTTCTGGTCTTATCAAGTGTCTTGCATGCAAGACTGTTTCTACTTGTCCTCCCGTAGTTTGTTTGACATAAATTACTTCATACTTTGAATTTGGATATTTATGATCCATTATCTTTTTAATAAATTTACTAACATTGAATTTCTTTTCATGTTCTTCTAAACAAACAAAAATTATTTTCTTTGAAATATTTATTGGTAAACTATCTACTGACCATTCAAATAATGTTTTATTTTTCACTTTGATCATATATTTTGGTTCTAATATGCCATCGTCTTTGAACCTCTTTCCTTCTCCTGCCATTGGTATTACTATCGTTGGTCGTATTGATTCTAATTTTTCTCCTAATTTCTCATTAGTTGAAAATTCAATTCCAAGATCATCAATGTAAACATCTGCATATGGTTTCCCAAATATTATTTCATCATACGGAACTTGCCATTTTTCTAACCAATCCTCTGTTATCTTTCCAATTTTTTCAATAACCTTTGTAACATCTCCTTCACAGGTTCTCATATGTCTAGCAGTATGGATTATTAAATAATGACCTTCTTCTTTCAAATTTCTCATTTTTTGAATTATTTTCTTTTTTGGAATAACATCTGAATATGATTCTGAAGGTTTTTTGAGCTCACAAATTACTCCATCTAAATCAAATACTATTCTCATATTATCACGATAATCCAAAATTTCATTCTGATAAAAAAAAGGTTTAGTATAATTTCTCCTTATTTTCTTGAATATAGTTACTAAATGATGTAAACTCGAATTTTTCCAGTAAATTTTCCATCTTAGAATATGCCTTATTGATATTATGAAAAGTAATGAAATGATCTTTCTTAGAAAGTTGAATTTTTGGCATAAATTCGGGCGTTAATTCCCATGAATGAATATAGAATATTCCTGGAATTTCTTTTTTTTCGTAAGATTTTATCGCATTTTCTATTACACGCGAAGGTAATGTTCTCAAATAAAATCCTCCTCCAGCAGGTATTTTTTTACCCAAAAATTTTGTCACTAATAATGGAAATTCCAAAATTTTTCCATTATTGGAATTATTTTTCAAATTCTTACTTGTAATTTTGTAAGGTTCATTATCGGCATCTGGAATTCCATACAAATTTGTTTTTGCTGGAACAACACTGCTATCATAAACATATTGATTTTTTTCTAATGTATCTATGACCCATGAACTATTATTATTGAGTGAAAAGCTTGGTGCACGAAATCCTTTTGATTTTCCATTTGTTAATTTAGAAAATATCTTAATTTCATCATCAAATTTTTCTTTAAACTCTGGTGAATCTATTCTAGTATGTTTCATTGTATGAAAAGCTATTTCATGATCATTTTCTAAAATTAGATCTAATAATTCAGGTTTGTATTCTAATAATTCACCAACTATGAAAAATGTTGCTTTAGTTTCTTTTTGTCGTAACAATTCAAGAATTTTATGAATTCCATTAATTACTTTTGGTTCGTTATTAGTATCTGAAATTGATTTTTGAATTAGTTCTGGATGAAACCAATCTTCAAAATCTATACCTAAAACATTCATTTTTACCTTTAATGATTAATTTTTTTTATAACTCTGGCAGGGTTACCTACTGCTATACAGTAATCAGGTATGTCTTGAGTTACGACACTTCTAGGAGAGATAATTGAATTTTCACCAATTGTTACACCTGCTATGACTATTACACCCGGATTAATCACTGCTCCAGATTTTATGATTACCTTTGATACTTTTCTTGGAAATTCTCCTTGTTTTAAAAATAAATTTGCTGAAGGATTACT
>Ga0257121_1003309_pt1 | contig 10598 bp, 9 predicted proteins | sample SI106_100metaG_FD_190180 | JGI IMG/M metagenome (GOLD analysis project Ga0257121, IMG submission 190180) | Marine microbial communities from Saanich Inlet, British Columbia, Canada - SI106_100 | ecosystem: Environmental > Aquatic > Marine > Inlet | place: Canada: British Columbia | collected... | reverse complement strand
AACCCTGTTACTTCAAGTTTAAAGTTTAGAGGTTCATAATTTCTACCAAAAGCAGATAACATATTTTTACAAGAAAGATTTAAGCCTTCATCTGCGTGCAAAATACTAGGTATTACCACTGTAAATAATAGAATAATTCTAATCATAATTAACTATCCAAATCATCTATTTGTTTGCAAAGCTTATAAGCCTCTAAAACAGATGGAACCAATTTATCTAATTTCCAGCTATTAACCGGAATATCAAAATATTTATCTGCTTTAAAACCTATGCCATCAATAATTTTGATTTCAAATTTTTTTTCCTCAGTATAAAAATTATTTAAATGATTGATATATTCTTTGATGGGATAAACACCGATAGTAAATAGAACTCGCCAACCCATACTTAAAAAAGGTGATATGCTCTCAACTTCTGCCGTTAATTCTTCACCATTAATTGTAATTGGAATATGCTTGTTTAAAAGTTGTTTGATATCTCCAGGATCTTTGTAAGTGACAAATGTAAAGTTATTCCACACTTTTTCACAATCATGTCCAGATTGAATAAAAAAGTTTAAGTTATCTCCATGGATTACTTCACCTGAAACTCTAGCATAAGACATTGAGTCTAATTTTTCTATACTCCACTCTTCTTCCTGAATGTGAGTTTGAGCTTGTGCTTGATATACAATTACTAGTAAAAAAAGAAATAAATGTAAGGAAATAAAGATAAAAAAGCGCCTCATGATTTGAGCTCCACTTTTATTCCATTCTTTTTGAGGATTTTGATTATTTTGTCCCAAATAATACTATTATGGGTACCGGGACTGATTTCGAATTTAAAGGTTTTTTTATAAACTGGTTCACAATGCTCGTAAGCCACATAAGCACTTACGTGACAAATCTTGGCAACTCGGTCTATTTCCATATATCGGAACTCCTATTATTGGTTGATTTCTTTAAGCTTAATATTTTGTAGTTTGTGATGGTTCCACTCCTCTTCTTATCAAGGGGTCTACGTAACAAGGAAGACAATGAAAATAACCGTAAACGTGAGAAAAGGAATGAAATCCAATGCATGATTCTACTTAGATCATTACTGTTTGTTTAAAATCTGCTCCAATATTGTTAAATTTATGATTTATGAAATTTAATTTTTATAATAAAATAAACTTTAAATTTCTTAATTTAAAATTTTTGAAAATTTTCTAATCTCATCATTGAGAATACTATCTTTTAATAAAATTTTATGTATTTTTTCTAAGAAAATTGATTTTTCTTCATCAACTTTAAACATAAAATTCATAATGGTGTCCTCAATATTCGATTTATCAACCAATCCTACGTATGTAGATGGATCATACCGAGAATTAAGAGTCATACGTTTTTGGATCATTGCCTCTGTTATAATTTCTGCCAGCAGTGATTTAAAACAAGATGTTTCTTGCCCTGGATATCCATTCTCCTTTTTCCCAAGATATCTTCTTAATTGATCGTGTTCGCCTGCAATTTCAAGTGAATTAGGGTTATTTGGATCCCATTGGTATCTTGATTTGCCATATTTATTAGGGAGGATTTGAAAGTTAAATTTAGATTTATCTTCTTCATCATCTTCTTCGTCTTTATTTAAAACATTTATAAAAGTTGAAGCTCTTTTTCCATTTAATTGAATAGTTATTTCGTTATTTGCAGATAAAGTACGTCCTTCTACTTGTAAATAACCTATTGCATAGTTTGGGCCACAAATTGAAAATTTGCACTGTCCAATTGTTTTTAAGTGATTGGTATCAACATTAAAAACTTTTGCTGTCAGTTCTTCATTGGACATTTTATTTGTCACCACCTCAGGAACTTTTGCAAATATCTTTAATTTTTTAACTTTGTTTGCTTTAATATTATAAATATCTTTTTCAAATTCTAATTCATTTTGAAAATTTCTATTTTCTTCTGCTAGAACATTAATTTTAAGTGATGTTCTTATCTGTCCTTCTTTTTGAAAAACATTAATTGAAATGTCTTTTTTGGGTTCCGTACCTTCTATTTCAAATTTAAAAAATATTAAGTTTTTCTTCTTTTTTGACTCTTTATATTTAACCTTTTTACTATGTATAATTACACAATCCTCAGATCCTTTTGAAACCTCAATATATGCAGTATCTAAGTTTGAAGATAAATTTTCTTTTCTTGTATAAGCATAAATAAATTTCCTTTTTCCAACATGTAAGTTTTGCTTTGGTGGAATAAATCTCCATTGATTTTGATCAATTTGTATTCCTTCAATATCTGTATCGTCTTCTTCATATAAATCATCCATAAGCTTTGCACACTCTTTTGCAAGTTCATCTAGAGTTTCTTTTGTATTTTCATTTTCAATATTTTTATTTTCAGCAGAATTTCTATCTTCTAAGATACATTTTTTGATTATTTCTTTTGGAATACGAAATAACTCTTCTACTGCTGGATGATCTCTTTTTAAGCCATCAACTCGTTTTAAATCAATAATTGCATGTGGATTTTCTTTGGTTGCAGATTTATTTTTAGATTGATTTTCATCGTAATCATTTAGCAATCTAGTAATAAGATTCGATTTAAGGTAACCAAAATAATATTTTCCCTCTGGAGCAATATCATATGTGCTATCTAATAAGCTTTTTTCATGTACAGCTTTTTTACCAATGATGCTGACACCCCATTGTCTAAATCTTTTATCTCCTTCACCGCTATCTAATGGTAACTTACTCTTAAATAATTTAAATATTACTTTTGAATCTTCTCCAAATTTTTCTTTGTATTTATTTACATAAAAAGATTTTTCATCAATTAACTCACCTTCTGGTTCATAATATGAAAGAATTGAGTCATCATTCTTTGATTTAAGTTTTAGAGATATTGTTTTTTTTTCATGGTGTAGTATTTCGCTTAAAGCATAATGAAGTGGAATTTTTTTTATCAAATCACTAGTTCTAAGATGGTACCCTGATTTTTCAGCTGATATTTCTAATTGAATAGCTGTACCATTTTTTCCATTTTTAACTCCAATCATTCTATAATGTGAGCTTTTAGCTTTTACTTTTTGATGAAAAACTTGAAATTTCCTTGTTAGGTGATCAATTTTGATTTGTGAGAAAAAACCATCTTTAATTGAGATCACAGAAACATCTCCAATAGAAGCGGCATCTTTTGCTCCTCTTCCAGCGATTCCACGAGAAGCTGTCCCACTTTGCTTTTCTCCATAATTTCCGAAACATTTTTCAAGGGTTTCGTAACTCATACCCTCAGCCTGATCTTTAATTGCAAGTACTGTTGAATTCTTTTTACCTCCAGGAAAATATTCAAAAAGACATTTCCCAAACCATTTCTTTTCTTTTTTAATTAGTGACAATCTCTCATAAGAGTCATCTACATTGGTTACAAATTCAATAATAGCTTCCCATAATGAGCTCATAGACTCATCACTAAGTTGCCTATAGACTCTTTTGGCAACTTTCATGTCTTTTGAAATTAATGGTTTTCCAGTATTTGTAATTATCATAGCACCTTCTTTAGTAGTTTTTTTGATTTATTTAAGGCCTCTTTCCTTCTTTCTTCATTGAAAAGATCGTTATGTTTTTCCTCTATATATTTTAAAAAATCATGAACATTCTCATTCAACTCGTTTGCAAATGTTTTGGTTTCATAAAATTTTTCTATAAGTCTTGGGGTATTGCTAGTTAAAACTTTTAAAATATCTGCCACATCATAAATTGTTCTCTCATTTAATTTTTTCTCATTATTTGAATTCCATTCTTTATAAAATTTAGATTGTTTAATTGATATAAGGTAACTTTTTTCATGTTGTTGAGGATTGCTTTTATTTTTTTTTATATCAATAAATTCAGCTAGATCATTTTTACAAAAAGATAAACCTTGATCTGTAAGTATCCATCCATCTTTATTTGGATCTTCATTTTTTGTTCCAAAAACTTTTTTTTCTTCACTTAAATGGGTTAAAGTTTTGTATGCTTGTGTAATATCTGGAAAATTTTTAAATTTTTTCAGCTTCCAAGAAAATAAATCCCTATTAATTTGAAACGCTCTATGACTAACTTCTTCTGTATGAACTCTTTTTTTATTACCACCACTTTGATATAAACTTATTAAAACTATTTCTTTTTTTGATAATTTTGTAAACTTTTTATCTTTTAAATTCGAAACCATCTTTTTCATCATTTTTTTTAGAATTTTTAAATTTATCTTTTACTTTTTTTAGCTCTTTATCTAATGCTGATATCATTTGATTTACTTGCTCTGATGAATAAGTGTAATGACTTTTATTTGATAAGTTGCCAATTAATTGAATGGATTTAATTGTTTTATTAACTCTTAATTTTGCTAATTCTAAAAATTTATTTTTTTTATCTTTCATATATTATGTAATATACATATTATATTACATAATATATGTCAACATAATTATTTACTAATTTTACTCATATATTTGTTTATATATTAAACCTAAGATTGTATTTTATTTAATTACTGGTAAAGACTTGAAAAATATAAAGAATTATTGAAGTTCGGAAATATTCCTTTTGAGGCTGATCTTTTTACATGACACAACAATAACTTGTAGGATTTTATAGGATAACTTGTATCAAACTTGTATCAAAAGAGATAAATCAATTATTGGGCTAGTATGAATAAAGAGAACGCAAGTAAACTGTGGAAAATGATACAGGAAGCTGGCGATTATTTACGGGATTAGAGGTTCAACTTACCCTGCATTAAGCTGCAATAACCTACAGTACTTATGCGGATATTAAAAAGTTAACTTAAAATAAATCGCTTAAAGACTCATCAATTTAATTAAAAAACTTGATCCCAAACTTGTAGAAAAAGAGATAAATCAAATAGCCATTTTTAAAGCAAATAGACTCATAGTTCAGGATTTGTTAGTCTTGGATCATGAAAAAGCTTTTAAGTTTGATAATTCTAGGTTTGTTGTTGAGTGGGAATGCTTTTTCATTAAATCTAGATAGAGTTAAAAGTGAGCAAAATTTCTTTACCTTAAGAGAAAAATAGAATACGATTTTGTTATGAATCTTAATCTTTTTACTCACTGTCATAGACTGGCTAGAGTTGGTTTGAGTTCAAAGTTATCATCTAATTTATTTAATTTATTGCTACAAAAAGTAGACTGTAAAAATCATATAAATTCTTCAACACCCACGAAATTGTAATCACTTCTTTTTTTAAAAATTTAATTTTAATTAAAGGAGAATTGTGGAAATAAAAAATATTGTTAACTTAAAAGATTACCCAATTGATCAGACAGGATCAAAAGAGTATCAAGATTTAATTACTAAAAATAGAGAGTTACTTGATAAGGATGGATGCTGTGTACTTCCAAACTTTGTACTTAGCGAGTCTTTAAAAAGAATGAAGGAAGAAGTTGAAAGAAATCTTCCTAAAACTCATTGGACTAAAGATCATCATAATCCTTACTTTTCAAAAGATGATGAAAATTTATCTAAAGATCATCCAAAGAGAGTATTTTCATTTAGAGAAAGCGGATACATCAATTCAGATGATTTAGAAGAACAATCTGATTTAAATAAAATTTACGAGTCAGAAGAAATGTTAAAATTTGTTTCAGATAGTTTAGGGATTTTTCCTCTTTATAGATGGTCAGATCCTTTAGGTAAAAATCCATACAGTATCATGCATAAAGATCATTACTTTCCTTGGCACTTTGATGGAAATGAATTTACTTTAAGTATTTTAGTTCAAAAAGCTGAAAAGGGCGGATTGTTTGAATACTCACCAGATTTAAGAAGTGTTGAAAATGAAAACTTTGATGAGGTTACTAAAGTTCTTCGAGGTTCAAGAGATAAAGTTAAATCATTAGACCTACAACCAGGGGATCTTCAAATATTTAAAGGAAGATTTTCTATGCATAGAGTAACAAAAATAGAAGGAAATACTTCTCGTTACATCGCATTACCAACTTATGTAAAAGACAATTACAGAGTAAATAAACCTGAACACTCTAAACAAGTTTACGGTAAAACTCTTCCAATTCATTATGAGCGAAATAATGTTGAAGTAGATGGGTTAATGGATTGATATGAAGATAGGTTTTATTGGTTTAGGAAATATGGGAATGCCAATGGCATTAAACTTACATAAATCTAAAAGAATAGATCTATTAGGTTACGATGTAAGTCTTAAATCTTTAAAACAATTTAAATCTAAAAAAGGAAAAGTAACAAATTCATTAGAAGAATTAATCAACTTTTCTGATGTAATTATCACCTGCGTTCCTGGACCAAAACAAATTAAAGCAATATCAATTGGTAAAAATAAAATCTTAGATCAATTAGGTAACAATAAAATTTGGATTGATTGTTCTACTAATTCTTTAACTTGCTTTAATCTTTTAAAACAAAAGCTAAGTAAAAAAATAAATCAATTTGTTGATGCAACGATATCAGGTGGAAATTTAAAGGCTCAATCAGGAGATTTATCAATATTTATTGGTGGTAATAAAAAGACAGTAAGCAAAATTAAGTTTGTCTTTAATATACTAGGTAAAAACATCTATTATCTAAATAAACCTGGTGCTGGTTATGCTGCTAAAATTGCACAAGTTAGCCTTTGTTATTTAAACTATTTATCACTCTCAGAGTCGTTGATGCTTGGAGTAAAGTCAGGGATTAAACCAAAAACAATGTTAGAGATCATCGATAAAAGTGCAAGTGGGGGTTATACATCAACAAGATATGGCCCTAACATGATTAATGGAGATTATGATCCATCTTTTTTTTTAGGTTTGTCTATGAAAGATTTAAATCTTGCTAATGAAATTATTAAACTTCAAAAATTAAAACTACCAATCATGAATTTAACTTCAAAAATTTATAATAAAGCAATTAAAAAATATGGACCAAATTCTAATCACTTAAAAGTGATTAAACTTTTAGAACAAAATAATAAATTAACTTTTTCAAAGGAGGGACGATGAAAAACAATATAAGTGAAGCAGACTGGAAAGTAAGAGTAGACCTTGCTGCCATGTTTAGATTAACCCATATGATGGGTTGGGACGATACAGTTTGGAACCATATCACTGCAAGAGCACCTGGAACGGATCATACATTTTTTATGCATGAGATGGGTTTGTTATATGAAGAAGTAAAAGCATCAAACTTAATTAAAGTTGATGAACATGGTAAAGTTTTAGAAGGACCTGAGAAAGCTAATACTGCAGGTTTTATTATACATAGTGCTATTCATCTAAATCATCCTGATGCTAAATTCGTCTTTCATGCACATCCTCCTTCAGCATTAGCTGCAACAGCATTGAAAGATGGCATTCCTCATTTAGTTCAAGATAGTTCAATGCTTTATGGAAAAGTTGGTTACCATGAGTGGGAAGGACTATCAATTAATAAAGATGAGAGAGTTCGAATTGCTGAAAACATGGGAGATAATAAGGTTTTGATTATGAAGAACCACGGTCTCCTTACTGTTGGTGCAACAGCAGGAGAAGCCTTTATGAATATGTATTATGCAATTAGAATGTGTGAAGTTGCAGTACAAGCAACTGGTTCAGGACTTCCTCTTGAAAGAGCAACGAAGGAGATGTGGAAATTATCTCAAAAACAATATGATTTATTTTCACCAGGTTTAAACGAATGGCCTGCATTACTTAGAAGATGTGATGCAAAAGATCCATCATATAAAGAGTAATGACAAAAATTAATTCTTTAGATGATATTGTAAAGAACGGCCTTTGTATCGGTTGTGGTCTTTGTAAAAGTATTGCAGGACAATCACTTCAAATGGAGATGAGTGACAATGGTAATTTAGAACCTAAAGAATTAACACCAATAACAAATGAAACTTTAGAGGAAATTAAAAAAGTTTGTCCTGGAGTTGTTGCAGAAGGGCCTGAAAATCATAAAGAAAATGAAGGAGCTAATAAAGATTTGGTTTGGGGAAATTATTTTGATTTATACTATTCATGGTCTACTGATCCAAAAATTAGATTTCAAAGCTCAACAGGAGGTCTGTTAAATGGATTGTCTTTATATTTATTAGAACAAAATAAAGTAGATTTTATAATGCATACCGCAGGGGACAAAGATAACCCTATGCGAAACATTGTAAAATACAGTTATAGTAAAGAGGACTTAATTAACTGTGAAAGTAGATCAAGATATGGTCCATCCTCACCTTTAAGTGAATTTCATAAAGCTTTAGATAAAAAACAAACCTTTGCTTTTGTTGGAAAACCTTGTGATGCAGGAGCTATAAGATTACTTGCTAAATCTGATGAAAGAGTTGATCAGTATTGTAAATACATATTCACCCTTGTTTGTGGGGGTTTTCAAGAACTTACAAAGTCACAAGAGTTTATTGATAGCTTTGATGTTAAAGAGGAAGAGTTAGAAGAATTTAGATACAGAGGATTTGGCAATCCTGGAAGAATGTATATCAAAACAAAGGATCAAAGAGAGTTTGATAAAGATTATAATTCTTTTTGGGGTGACGAAAGTAATTGGAAAGTTCCCTTTAGATGTAAAATTTGCCCTGATGCAATAGGTGAAAGTTCTGATATTGCAGCACTTGATACTTGGAGAGGAGGTTCTCCTAAAGGAGAAGATGAAGGGTTCAATGCTGCAGTGATGCGAACTAAAAAAGGAATTGAAGTTTTTAATGAGGCAGTTGAAAGTGGATATCTTGTTAGAGGAGATAAAGTAACCATTGAAGACATTAAAGATTTTCAACCTCATCAAACGAGTAAAAAACAAGCAGTTTTTGCAAGACATCTTGGAATGAAAAATAATAACGTTCCAACAATCATAACTAAAAACCTAAGAATAGATGAGTTATATAAACTCAATGATGATGAGTTTAACAAACAACAAGAATTAGGTGTCTCAAAAAGATTAGGAAATTGATGTTCTGTTAACTCAACTTGAGTCATAGTTCAGGATTTGTTAGTCTTGGATCATGAAAAAACTTTTAGGGATCTTGGTTCTGGGTTAGAGGATTTTATAGGATAACTTGTATCAAACTTGTATCAAAAGAGATAAAACAAAAAATGGGTCGGTGTGAATAAAGAAAATGCAAGTAAACTGTGGAAAATTATTCAGGAAGCTGGCGATTATTTGGGGAGTTAGAGGTTCAACCTTTTCCACACTCACCTACACTATTCTACACTACGGCTCTCACTCAAGATTAGTAAGAAAGAAATAACTAATGTAGAGGTAGAATATGAGTGAACAAAAACTAGTCCGAGAACTAGATCAGATCGAGATAAAACAAACTAGTCCGATAAGATTTAAAGACGACGCAATCAATAAAATAAGAAAGCAAAATATTGTTTGGAACAAACGGACAGATATATTTATTCCGTTCAAAGTTTCTAAAGATAGTCATCAAAAAGGATTAAAGCTTCGTGTCTTTAAAGGAGCACTTGGGGACAAAGATACTAGACGAGTTTTTTATGTTCAATATTGGTTTGATGGTAGAGCTAAAAGATACAGACTTGGAGATTATTCTCAACGATTTGGCAAAACAGAATGTGATGATCTTTTAAAAGAAGTATTTAAAAATCACACAGATCCAGAGACAGGATTTTGGATCAAAGACCCTAACGAGACTAGAAAAAATGAAGCAAGAATAGTTGAGAAGCCGGACACAACTACTGCAAAGGGCTACACAGTTAATGAAGTTATCGAAGCATATTGTGGTGCTCCACTAGATGATGTTGAAGCAGAGAGAGGTTTTAGTAAAGATCGTAGGGATGGATATAGAGCTGCTAAACACGCTCGGGAATGGTTTAGATCTATGGTTGGTTATAATCATAGAGATACTTTGGTCCGTTTTTATGACGATGATGATGGTTATGGAGTTGCAGAATTTAGATCTAATAAACATTTAAGAATCGCGAAGCCATTAACTTGGAGAGATTTCTTTAGAAAATATCCTCCTGGTCGAGGAATTACTAAAGATAGAGTTTATTATAATAGAAGAAAGAAACAGACCTACACTATCCCCGCTTCTAAAAACTACTGCATATACGATCACGATCTGGGGAAGAGTTTAATATCAGATCTAAAGCCTGGAGACGTGGAGTATTTTTGTAAGGACCTATCTTCTATGTCCGTAAAAGAAAGCTATGTAAAAGTATTCATCACTCTTTGGATCTATGCGAGAAAGCGTGGTTGGTTGGGAACCGCTCCTGGTGAATGTCCGTTCTTTAATCAAACTGTTTATATTAAAAAAGAGCCGAAGAAATATGAGGACAAATATAAGAATGTTGCAATAGAAGATCCCGCTCAATTAGCTTTATTTTGGGAATGCAGCGAGGAACTATCAGAGCAGTTTCCGTTTAAAGCAGAGCTCCATCAATTTATGCTGCTGACGGCAATGAGAAAAACCGAAGCTCTAAAGATGGAGAAGAAGTTCATAGATTTTGAAAAGGGAACTTTATTTATTCCAAAGGGAATCCGTGTTTACATGGTTAATAAGCCTGGTCAAATGACCACCTCTACTAAAAGAATTATCAATAGAGGAGCTCACGAAACTTCAAAAAATCCTAGATATACAACGGCATTGAGGAACAGA
>Ga0257121_1003303_pt1 | contig 10609 bp, 10 predicted proteins | sample SI106_100metaG_FD_190180 | JGI IMG/M metagenome (GOLD analysis project Ga0257121, IMG submission 190180) | Marine microbial communities from Saanich Inlet, British Columbia, Canada - SI106_100 | ecosystem: Environmental > Aquatic > Marine > Inlet | place: Canada: British Columbia | collected... | reverse complement strand
TCGGAATCTGAAGTAGTTGATAGATTAATAGAGATTTTTGGGGAAGTAGAAATTGTTCCAGGAATAAGTTCGATTCAAGTTGCTGCATCAAGAGCCAAAGTACCATTAGATAAATCTAAAGTAATTACAATGCATGTTACAACTCCAATCGAAGATAAAAAATTAGAATTACAAAAAGCATTGATAGATGGTTTTAGTGTTATATTAGTTCCAAGACCCTGGCCAAAACAACCAGACAAACATTTTATGCCATCAGAAATAGCTACTTATCTTCGAGAAAATGGTTTTGATACTTCTAAAATGAAAGTCCATGTTTTTGAAGCAATTACAACTGAAAATGAAACTAATTTTGAAGGAACTGTAAAAGAGTTAGAAGGGAAAGAATTTTCTGATTTATCTGTAATGGTATTTAATCAAGCAAGTTTAGACTCTTACATGAATTATAGATGGCAGTGGGAAAATTAATTTTCTAAATTATAATCCAGGCATTTCAATACTTTCATTTTGAACTAATTCAATCATGTAAAATTCAACATAACCACCTACTAAAAGAAGTATTATTACAACTCCAATTTCGATAATAGTTGGTTTGATAAACTGAGATAGATTTGTTTTTGTAATTATTGCTTTAATCAAAATAAAACTTCTAGAAATTGCTAATGAATATGAAAAAATTTCCATCAAACCAAATGGTGATAAAAATAAAATAGAAAGTGGAGAAATATTAGCTATTTCAGGCATAGAAATTACAATTGCTGCAAAGGCATATCCTGTAGACCATGAAGAAAATAGTCCCCAAAAAATACCAAAACCAGGAATAAACATTGGTAATGCAATAGCTGTATTATGTATGAAAATACCAAATGCATCAATATCTAAAACTAATTTTTCAAATTCTTCCATAAACAAAAGTGACTCTTCTTCACTAACAGTAGACATTGAACCAAGTTGAAAAATACCTGTAAAAATCGCTAAAAATACAAAAAATGTAATAATTCTAATTTTATTCATATTGCCTTGATTTAATGAACAATATTTGAGGGTTAGTTTAGAGCAGATTTAATTAAAGCAAATTGTATTTTTTGATATGAAAAAAGAGTTATCTTTTGTACTAAACTATGCATTAAACAAAGGGTTTCAAATTCATCCAAATGCATTTAAAATTTTAGATGATATTACAGATGTTAAACAATTAGAGAAAATCATAAAAGAAATTGTTAAAGAAAAAACTAAACAGAAATTATTTCAAATTAATCAAAATGATTTAGAAACCTATCTTGGAATAAAAGATGATCCTAGTCTTCTAAATGAAATAAAAATATTATCAGATCCCACTAGTAAAGTCACATCAGGTGAGGGAGTAAAAGGATACAATGCCTTGTTTTCTAGTCGTTTTAACAAACTAAAGCGGATTGTTTCTGATAGGCCTGAATCAAAGAAGATAAAATCCATAGCAGTCGTTAAATCAAAACTTCAAAAAGAATGGGAGATTGAAAAGGATGTGTATGTTTGTGGGTTAGTCACCACACGAAATGCTGAAAGGAACATCACAAAATTAGTGTTAGAAGACCCTTCAGGCTCATTTGAGGGTATAATTTTTGACGAGGAATTACAAAAAACTGCTGGAACTCTATTAATTGATCAGTTTGTTATAGCACGAGTTACTTCAACTAAAAATTCAGGATTAATGATTAAAGATTTGATTTTGCCTGATATCCCAGATCAAAAAATTAACAAATCAGAAAGTGAGGTATATGCTGTATTTTTATCTGATTTACATATTGGAAGTAGATATTTCATGGAAGAAGAATTAACGGAATTTGTAACTTGGTTATCTAGTCCAGATCCTGTTGCAAGAAAAGTTCGTTTTGTCTTAATCGGTGGTGACATAATTGATGGTGTTGGAATATACCCAAATCAGAATAAAGAATTAGTTTGCCAAACAATTGAAGAACAATTACAAAAAGCAGAAGATTTACTAGATCAAATTCCAAAAAATATCAAAATTATCATTATGCCTGGAAATCATGATCCAGGAAGAAGAGCTCTGCCTCAACCTGCAATACCGAAAAAATACAATTCGGGTTTATGGGAAAGAGAAAATATCAAAATGGTTGGGAATCCAGCCCTAGTTTCATTAAATGGAGTTAAAGTATTGATGTTTCATGGTCAAAGTATAGATGATATTGTAAAAACTACTCCTGGTCTAAGTTATGATAGACCTACAGATGTTATGAAAAATCTTCTTAGAGCTAGACATCTAAGCCCAATTTATGGTAGTGCAACACCAATAGCACCAGAAGTAGAAGATCTTTTAGTAATTGAAGATATTCCAGATATTTTTCATGTAGGGCATGTACATAAGGCTCAATTAGACATGTACAAGGGAATTTTACTAGTTAATTCAGGTTCTTGGCAAAAACAAACACCCTTTCAAGCAAGTGTTGGAATGGTTCCAAATCCAGGTCTTGCTATTATTGTAAATTTAAAAACTTTCCAAGTATTCCATGAGAATTATAGTTCAAACTCAAATAATGTCTTGCAAAGTTAATTCGTCTTTGAAAGATTCTTTTATCATTTCTGAGGAAACTGTTAGTTTGTATTTTTTTGTTCTTCCATGAATTCCTTGATGAATTAGTCGTCCAGAGATAATTCCAGATAATTCAATTTCACTTAACATTTGTGTAACTCGTCTTTGAGTTAATCCATCTTTCCCAACTACCTTACAGAGATTTTTGTAAGAAGAGTAAATCTCACCAGTAGAGGACCCATTAGCCTTCATTATGGCTAAAAGTACTAGTTTTTCATGTAATGGGTATGATTTTAGAGAGGCTTCCTCTTTATTTTCTTCAATTTTTAGAGAGGCTTCTCTAACATGTTCAATTGTAACTTTATCAGATTGTTGTCTTTCAGCAAGTTCTCCAGCTACTCGAAGTAAATCAATGGCCCTTCTTGCATCACCATGTTCCCCTCCTGCAAGAGCAGCACAGAGATTTAATGCAGGGTCTTCTACAGCATTTTCAATAAAAGATTCATTGATTCTTTCCTCTAGAATTTTTTTAATTTGTTCAACATTATAATTAGTAAATACGATTTCTTCTTCACCTAGACTACTAATTACTCTAGGATCAAGTTTTTCTTTGAATGTTAAATCATTTGAAATCCCAACCATAGTTAAAGAACCTTCATTTAATTGCTCATTTGCTCTTGTTAATTGATATAGAATATCTTTCCCAGTTTTTACTACTAGTTGGGCAAGATAATCAATTTCATCAATTACAAAAACTGCATTAAGTTTCTCTATACTAATTTTATTTAGTAATCTTTTGAAGACTTCACTAATAGCAAGCCCAGTTGTAGGTAATTCTTTCTCATTTAGGCCTAATTGCCTGCCTAAACTGACTAATAATCCATATAATGTTGTCTCGTTTTTAGAATTTGAGTATACTAGTTTTATTGGGAAATTTGATTTTTCAACCCTTCCTTGAATTTTAGATAATACTTTTTTTACAACTAATGTTTTACCTGTTCCAGGTTTTCCATAAACTAATAGATTAGATGGTCTAGATTGTTTTAGAATCGGTAATAATGATTGAGTAACTTGTTCTTGTTCAGAATCTCTATGAAGTATAATATTTGGAATATATGTAAAATGAAGAATTTCTCGATTTTTAATAATTGATTTTCCAGATTCTGCTGCATCAAGCATTCTATCAATTGGGTCAGACATACTCAGACACCTTCATTTCCTAACAATTTCAACATATACATCTTTGATTAATGAGAGTATAGAATAGAATAGTAATTCAAGTTTAGTTTGTAAGTAATTATTTTTAGTTAGTTTTAGATTTTTAAAAAAAATAATTTTAAAAAAGATAGAGTGGAAATATTGGTGTGTGAGGTCTTTGAATTGAAAAAGAAAATAATTAACAAATTGTTAAGGTTATGTGAAAAAATTATTAAAAAACCTATTTTTGACCCTTTCATTTCCATTCCAGGCGTTAATAACAACATTAACACTGTGAATATCACAAAATCACCCCTTTATTTCCATTCCAGGCACGATAATTTGTATTTGAAGGGGGTTAAAATAATAACTAATGTTAATAATGAAAAACTGGTTAGGCGTGGTCTAGGCAGTCAATGTTAACAAACTACAATGTTAACAAAACTGATCAGATCACTTCAACCGTTAACATTAGATCTGTTAGATCTCAAAGATGGCAAAAAAAAGAATTAGAATAGATATGGAGGATGCAGATGGTGCTCGATATGATATTAAATTAGAAGGAAATGTGACTAGAAACAAAGTCCTTAAAATATTTGAAATGATGGATTTAATGAATATTGAAGAAGAAGAAGAGCAATCTGTTAAAATGGATTCTGTAGGCTCAAAAATCTGGCATATTGTAGACAAATTCTTCCCTATGGGCAAATTTACTTCAACAAACATTCTTGAAAAATATGAAGATGAATTCAATGAACCAGTAAAACTTAGTGTTATTTCGACATATTTATCACGTTTTACGTCAAAAGGCAGGGTAGAAAGGGTTAGAACTGGTAGAGAATGGACATATCAATCCATGAAAATTACTCAAAAACAACAACAATAAATCAAACAATAGTTACTTTTCTAACTATCAATCTATCCTTTCCAAGAATCATTTTCACATATTCTCCTTTTTGTACATCCATAAATCTTCGAAATTGTTTTGGGATTGAAACAGTACCTGCAGATGTTATTTTTACTAACACTTCGTTTTCTTGTACTGACATATTATGATTATAATTTAATAATATATATAATTTAATAATATAATAATTCATTAAATATTTAAAAAATACGACAATTTTCAATCAAAATAATTTATTTTGTTAAAAAATTAACTTTATAGTAAATTACACAACAGTTGGATTGAATACAACATCTTCAACTTTTAATTTTCCTTTTTCTGTAATTGAATATTTGTATGGTTTTGTTTCTGTGTTTCTTTGGACCAGACCACCTTCAAATAATTTCTTCATTAATCTAGATGTATGCTCTCTACTTCTCTTTGTTGTGATTTGTATGTCACGTGATGTCATAGCTTTGTTTGTGATTAGATGCAACACATAATCAGTTGGGCTCACATGTTCAATACTTGGAATATTAGGCACAGAAATAGGTTTTTCAACGATGACTTCAGGCTCTTTAATCACTTCAACTTCCTTTATAGATTCGTTATTTTCTACTAATTTTTGCATAAATTGTTTCAAGTCTAGGTTTGGATCAATTGGTTTTTCTTCAACTCCTTGAATTTCTAATGCATCTAGGCGTATTTTCATATCAATTAACTGTCTTTCATAGTACTCTAGACGTTCTGTTTGAGTAGGATCAGCAATATCACTATTAGATTTTATGAATGGACGTACTTTGAAGAATAGATACAAACCACCCAAACCTATCAAAAATGCTAAAATCACACCTAAAATCACTTCAGGATCAGGAATTTCTACTAACATCACAATTTTTATGCCTATATTGTGATTTATTGTGATTGACCAATATTATTTCACACTTTAGATTAACAATCACACACTAACAATCACAGTCTTACAATAGTAATCATAATTAATTATTCATTACACTAATCACAACTATCACATATTTGATGCCTGTCTGATTACCTTCTCTATCACACTAATCACTTCATCTTCTCTTTCAGGAAAGATATCACTCTCATTAATCACACTAATCTGTTCTGAAAGTTTTGATATCACATCAATATCATCAGGCAAAAGTATTCCTAAACCACGTAAAAGTATGATTGAATAGAATAATGCGATTAATTTCTCTCTAGATTGACCTACTTGTCTGTAATACGCTCCTTTAGATATGGAAAAACTTGATTCAAGAAGATCCTTTTGATTTAAAATTATTTCAATTTGTCGCTCTGTAAACAGTGATTTTTTGATAATTTTACTCATAATGTTGTTAAAATTAGATTCTTTAGACTCTGCCATAGCTATACAAAACTGTATATCACTATTCCAATTAAACTTTAAAGTATCATATACAGACCACAACCATGGTCGGAAAAGTTGAATCGTTCCTAAAATTAGAATTGGAGAAGAAGAATGCATTACTATTTGTCTTAATTGATTCTGAAGTTTCAAATTTAGAGGCTTCAAGTAAACTTGCTCAAGATGTTGAAAAAATTGGTGCTTCTGCTATCTTAGTTGGGGGTTCATCTGCTACTGATCAAATTGAAATGTCTCAAGTTGTTAAGGGTATTAAACAAGGCGTTAAAATTCCGTTAATTCTTTTTCCTGGTAATGTTACAGGTGTTGTACCTGATGCAGACGCTATTTTATTTAGTTCACTAATGAATTCAGAAAATCCTTATTTTATTACACAAGCACAAGCATTAGCAGCTCCAAGCGTTGCTAAATTTGGTTTAGAACCTTTACCAACTGCTTACTTAGTGGTGGGCGATGGTACATCTGCTTGGTTTGTTGGTTCTGCAAGAGGAATTCCATTTGAAAAACCTAAAATCGCTGCTGCATATTCATTAGCAGCACAATTTCTAGGTATGAGATTTGTATATTTAGAAGCAGGTTCTGGCGCAAAAACCAACGTAACTCCTGAAATGGTTAAAACTGTTAGACATGCCTTTAATGGATTTTTGATAGTAGGTGGTGGAATCAAAGATGTTGAAACTGCTGAAAGTTTAGTTAAAGCAGGAGCAGATGCATTAGTAATTGGAACTTTCCTTGAGAAAGGTGGAAGTCTTACAAAATTAGAAGAAATAGCAAAAGCAATTCAAAGTAGCAAGTAATAGTAAATCTATAATGTCTGAAAATGACGCAATTTCTCGTATTCGTGGTATTGAAATGCCAGACTATTATTTGGATTATTATTCAAATCTCTCAACTGAGACATATTCCATATTTGAGCATGCAGCAACAGCAAAATCAACTTTAGTTGATTCTTCAGGCATAATTGAGCCTAAAATCGCATTTGATTTAGCAGATCGAGTTGCAAAAATGCACGAAATTGATATTGCTGATCCGTTAAGAGAAATTTTAAAAATTAATGGAAAAGAACTTTCTGCATTAATTTTAGCGAAAGATATTGCATTAGGGAAATATTCACTTCCAGATTCTTCTTTAGAAGATAAATTAGATCTTGCAGTTCGTGTAGGATTAGCAATAATTACTGAAGGTGTAACTATTGCACCTCTACAAGGAATTAGTGAAGTAAAAATTAAGAAAAACAAAGATGGAACTGATTATCTTTCAGTTTCAATTGCAGGACCTATGCGTTCAGCAGGAGGAACAGAATCTGCAGTAACTTTACTAATTGCAGATCATGTTAGAAAAATAGCAGGACTATCAAAATTTCAAGCAAATTCTTTTGATGATGAAACTGGTAGATTTGTTGAGGAATTACGAATTTATGAAAGAGAAGCTAGTAGCTTTCAATTTCACATATTAGATGAAGATATTGAGCATGTTATTTCTAATCTTCCAGTTGAATTAGCTGGTGTAGATACTGATCCATATGAAGTTGTAAATCATAAAGGAATGACTCGAATCAAAACTGATAGAGTTAGAGGAGGAGCTTTACGTGTTCTTAATGATGGTTTGATTGGGAGATCAAAAAAACTACTCAAAAGAATAGAGATGTACAATCTAGATGGTTGGGAGTGGCTTGGTGACCTTAAAGGTGCAGTTCAAACAGGTGATAATCAAGAAGATGCTGCAGCAAAAAGAATGCGTGAGGTAATTACAGGCAGATCAGTCTTATCTATGCCTAACAAATTAGGTGGATTTCGGCTTCGTTATGGGAGAGCATGTAATACTGGATTTGCTGCAGTAGGGTTTCATCCAGTTATTGCTGAAATTTTAGATCATACAATTGCTGTTGGGACTCAAGTTAAAATTGACATTCCTGGAAAAGGAGCAACTGTAGCATTTGTTGATTCTATTGAAACTCCTATAGTACGTCTTCTTAATGGGGATGTTGTAAAAATTAGAAATGTTCAACATGGAATAGAAATTAAAAATAAAATTGAAAAAATTTTACATTTGGGAGATATTCTAATCACATTTGGGGATTTTCTTGAAAATAATGCTCAACTAATTCCTTCAGGATATGTTGAAGAAATTTGGATAGAAGAATTAAAACAAATTATTTCAAAATTTGAGCCTAAAAATCAATATCTAGAACAATTTTTGACTAAATTACCTTCAATTGAGGATGCATTAAAAATTTCAATTAATTTTCAGTTTTCATTACATCCTCATTATCTCTATTATTGGGATAAAATTTCATCAGAAGAATTACTTCAACTTTTACAACCAATAAATTTTGACGAAAAGAAAATTGAGTATTCAATTAAAATTAAAAAAATTCTAGAAAAATTGGGAACTCCACATAAAGTTGAAAATGAATCTATAATTTTAGAAAATGATGAAGCAAAAATTTTCTTTAATTTATTATTTGTAACAAAACCAATAATTAATGATTTATCAATTCCTGAAATTTTGACAAAATCCTCAAAAATTAAAATTAATAATAAATTTTCTACTTCTATTGGAGTTAGAATCGGAAGACCTGAAAAAGCAGCTGCACGACAAATGAAGCCTCCTACACATGTATTATTTCCAATTTCTGATAAAGGCGGACCAACAAGAGATCTTCTTAAAGCATCACGAAATGAGCACTTTTTTGCAAATATTTACAACAGACACTGTTCACAATGTGATGAACCATCAATTGGAATAAAGTGCTCTAAATGTGGTGAAAAAACAATAGTTACTTTCAGATGTAATAATTGTAGAAATACACTAACAGAACCATATTGTGAAAAGTGTAAACGTAAAGCTCCCGCAAATTCTCATAAAGAATTTCCATTAAAATCACGATTACTTTTAGCTCAAGAAAAAATGGGAATTCGTGCAAAGGAACCCTTCAAAGGTCTCAAAGAATTAATCAGTCAGGATAAAATCGCAGAACCTCTTGAAAAAGGACTTGTACGTCAAAATCTAGGCCTAACTACATTCAAAGATGGAACTATTCGATTTGATGCAACAAATTCTCCTTTAACCCAATTCAAACCATCATGGATTGGAACTTCTATTGAAAAACTAAAGGAATTAGGTTATTCTCATGACATTGATGGAAAACCACTTGAAAGTATAGATCAAACTATTGAACTTAGAATGCAAGATGTAGTAATTCCTAATGAAAGTGGAAGATATCTGGTTTCTACTTGTAAATACATTGATACACTTTTAGTAAAATTTTATGGCAAATCTTCATTTTATAATGTAAAAAATACTGAAGAATTAATTGGACATTTGATTATTGGTTTAGCACCACATACTTCTGTTGGAATTGTAGGCAGGATTATTGGGTATACTGAAACACATGTTTGTTTTGGAACACCAAACTGGCATTCAGCAAAAAGACGAGATGCTGATGGGGATGCTGACTCTATAATGTTGTTGATGGATAGCTTACTTAATTTCTCACGACAATTTCTTTCTGATAGAATAGGAGGTTTAATGGATGCACCATTACTTGTTCAACCACTAGTTCTACCTCATGAATCTCAACCACAAGCACATAATCTTGAAGTAACAAAAATACTTCCTCTGGAATTTTTTGAATCAACAATTCAACAAAATAAAGCATCAGATGTCACTTCAGTTGAAATTATTAAATCAAGATTAGAAACTAAGAGACAATTTTATGATTATCATTTTACTCATTTAACTTCATCATTAACTACTTCAAAATCTCGAAGTGCATATTCAACACTAGGTTCAATGCTTGATAAATTTGATATGCAAGTTAGAAATGCTGAATTAATTGATGTAGTTAATCCATCTGAACTTGTTTCAAATGTAATTTCAACACATCTTGTGCCAGATATTATGGGAAATCTTAGAGCATATGCAAGACAAAGTTTCAGATGTACTGCATGTGGAAAATCATATCGTCGAATGCCTTTGATTCAAACATGTGTGTGTGGTCATAAGCTAATTGCAACAATCACAAGAGGTTCAGTTGAAAAATATCTCAAACTTGCAAAAAGACTTGTTGACAAGTATGATGTTGGTGAATATCAACGTGGTAGAATTCATGCTTTATCTGATGAAATTGAATTAGTTTTTGGTAAAAGTCAAGGAGATCAATCACTCCTTACAGATTATGCGTAAAATTATCTTAATTTGACGTATTCGTAGGCACCAAGCTTACTATCAAAACAATATTTGACTTTTTGATAATCTTTTCTCCAAGATTTTACTTTTGGTAGAACTTTCTTTGGATCCTTTTTCTCAATAATGATTTGTTTCATGAATGTTGCAATCTCTTTCATTTCATTTTCTTTCATTCCTAATCTTGTAATTTCAGATACACCTAATCTAATTCCACCTGGATGGAAATAATTTCTTCCAGCTTTAATATCTCCAGGAATAAGTTGTCTGTTCACAATTATGTTTGCTTTTTCTAACTCAGCTTCAACTTTACCGCCATCAGAATAATCTAAAACATTAACTGCAATTTGATGTGATTGTGTATATCCTCTACTTTCTCCTAATACTTTGAATCCTGCAT
>Ga0257121_1003300_pt1 | contig 10616 bp, 5 predicted proteins | sample SI106_100metaG_FD_190180 | JGI IMG/M metagenome (GOLD analysis project Ga0257121, IMG submission 190180) | Marine microbial communities from Saanich Inlet, British Columbia, Canada - SI106_100 | ecosystem: Environmental > Aquatic > Marine > Inlet | place: Canada: British Columbia | collected... | reverse complement strand
CTCCTAAAGGTGTTGTTGGTACTTGGTATAGTAATGAATTGCCTACACATTTACCAGACCACATAGAAAATGTGTCTGTATTATGGCAAGCTAATATTTTTAAAAAACAACAAGAAAAATTAGAAACATTATATGAAATAGAAGAATCTTTACACATTCTTATTATGAATGTTGAAGCTTTTAGTACAACTAAAGGTGTTGATTTTGCCAAGAAATTCTTATCTTGTCATGATACTTTAATGGCTATTGATGAGTCTACTACTATTAAAACACCTTCTGCAAAAAGAACTAAAAACATTTTAGCATTAGCTGAAGAAGCTAAATATAGAAGAATAATGACGGGTTCTCCGGTCACAAAAAATCCATTAGATTTATACTCTCAATGTTATTTTTTAAGTCCGTGGTCCTTGGACTTTTCTTCATATTATGCATTTAGAAATAGATACGCAGAAATGAAAACATTACACATGCATGGTAGACAAATACAGGTTGTTAATGGTTTTAAAAATTTGGGTGAATTATCTGATAAAATTAAAGATTTTTCTTATCGTGTATTAAAAGAAGATTGCCTAGATTTACCTGATAAAATATTTATTAAACGTCAAATAAGTTTATCTAAAGATCAACGAAAACTTTATGATCAAATGAAAAAACAAGCATTAGCTATTCTTAATGGTAAGCAAAGTACAACTGTAAACGCATTAACTCAATTAATGAGATTACATCAAATTACTTGTGGTCATTTTACTGATGATAATGGTGGAACTCAACCTATTGAAAATAATAGAATAAGTGAACTTATGGATGTGCTTGAAGATGTTGAAGGTAAAGCCATTATATGGGCTCACTATCAATATGATATTAATCAAATTATCAAAGCTGTGGTAGCAAAATATGGTCCGGGATCCGTGGTTGACTATTATGGATTAACGCCAAAAGATGAAAGACAAGACAATATTAAGCGTTTTCAGGACGACCCTAAGTGCCGGTTTTTTGTTGGAACCCCTTCTACGGGCGGCTATGGCATTACTTTGACGGCTGCAAACACCGTTATTTACTATTCTAACGGATATGACTTGGAGAAGAGATTACAGTCCGAGGACCGTGCTCACCGAATCGGGCAGAAAAAACCTGTGACTTATGTTGATATTAATGCTCAAGATACAGTTGATGAAAAGATTGTTAAAGCTTTAAGAAAGAAAATTAATATAGCTAGTGAAGTATTGGGTGAAGAACTAAAGTCATGGATTTAGTAGGACTATACGCGTAGCGCGCTGAAATTTTCAATTAGAGACTTTGCCACCAGACCATTTCATGTCTGGTAAGCCTTCGGTGTATCGTTTACCATCAAAGGTCAGCACTTGTTTTCTGTTTGATCCTGCTTCGTGATAACTAATATGTATCCAGCCTCCTGTTGGATCGTCTTTGTCGTAAAATTCCATAATCAATTGATCAAAGTCCACGTTGTTTTGTAACCAATAAGCTGTCTTAATGTTGGGCACGCCAAATATTTCTAGGTCGACCGCCTGGCCTTTCGCATGCTGCGACGTCTTTTTTGAATTAATTGCTTCACATAACGCTTCACTACGGTAGCCGCTGGTGATGGTTACTGGCTTGTCAAAGTGTGCGCGTAGTGGTTCAAGAACTTCATAACAAAGATCACCTAAACTTTTAATCTCACCTGATCCCGGTGTGTTATCAATTCCTTTCCGCGTCGCTGTCATCGACTTGGTCATCTCTTTTAAAGTAAAGTGTTTCGATAGTTGCATGAAAATTTTTTTATTGTATAATTAAAGCAAATATAACATAGGCCATACCTGATATCAACGCTCCAGTAGACACTAATAAGATGCTTTCTACGCGGTTAATTTGATTCTCAAGCTTGTGCATCTTATCATGAGTTTGTTTCTGCATAATTCTACACAACTTTTCATGTGATTCTATTTTTTGTAATGCGTTTTTAGTCATTAAGTTCTTCCTGCAATTACTTTTTCTGTTGGTGATAGTAATGCAGTCTCAGTTCTTGTCAAGTTAGTTATTGGATCTTTTTGTTGCATATTATTAGCCATTTGTACAGTTGGTTGTGGTGTCTGTGGTAATGGTGGTGTTGGTGCTTGTGATTGTTGGCCCGTGATACCAGAAGGAATCATGTTTTTTAATCTGTTAATTATAGATGGACCTTCTGTTTCTTCTACCTCTTGTTTAATTTCTGGTTCTATTGGTTTAAGAGATTTATTTCTATACTCTCTCATAATTTTAATAAATTCTTTTCTTGGAAAAAAGAATGAGCTATTAATATTTTCATCCGGGTATGCTCGTTTAGCATCTTTAACTCTTTTTCTAAAACGAGATTCAGAAAATTTAAATGGATCCATTTTACCTCTTAAAAGCATATTCATTTCTCTTACACCCAAATTTCTTTCTTTCATAATACGTCTTAAATCTTGTTTTGATAAACCAGACTTTAATGCATTCTGTAAAGTTATATAAAAATCTTGTTGTACTCTAAAAGATTCATCTTGTATTTGTTTAAATTCATTTGCTAATTGTTCTGGTCCTCTATCTATTGCATTTTTTAAACTATAAAAATCTTCTGCAGTAGTTACAGATCTTTTATCTCTTGAGAAATCTGTAATTTTGTATTGCATACTTTTTGGTACATCAACATTTATAATTCTAATACCAGAAAATAATGCAAGTGCTTCATCCTGTAAATTATAAGGTTCTCCACCTTTTCTTACATCACCTTCAATACCACCAATTATTTTTTTACCTGTGCTAACTGCACCAGGTTCCAATCCTGTTAATATATGTGCAAAACTTTTTGTTATTTTATCTGATACGTTATCTGTTTCTGAATAAACTACACCACCTGCTTTTTTAGTTCCACCTCTACCAAATTTACCTCTAGGAACTACATCAATAATTCTTTCATAACCAATAGGTTCTGAGACAAATGAATTTAATAATTCACCGGCCGTATTTGCAAAAAGATCTATTGTCATATCATCTATTTCTTGGTTAGTCATTTTACCCTTGTTCCAAGTAGCAGCAAAAGCTTCAAATGGTTTTTGTACTACATCATATGGACTAAAGTACGAGAAGTTTATTGCTTTTCCTTTACCTTTTTTCCATTTATTCATAGGTAAAAGAACAGAGTTTTTGTTCCATTCCGCTGCAAAAGATTCTTTGTATGCATCCAATTCTTCTAATGTTACACCAGAAACTTCTGATGCTATGTTAAGAGCTGCTGTAGAAGCTCCACCTAGCACAGTATAAGCTCCTATCATTCTTCTATAACCTACTTGTCTTAACGCAGCATTACTAGATCCAATTTCTTTCATACCAATATTCATAATATTAAAAGTTGTTCTCATCATCTCAGCAGGAAACGATACGAAGTTACCAAAAGGTAGTTTTCTTATTGCTTTAATTACTTCTGGTACTTTACTGTATGTTGGGTAAGTATTTCTAATATACCAAGATGCAACTTCTTTAATTGCATCATCATATGTTTTTAACTTATTACTAAATAAATCTCTTGCAATATATTCTTGTCCTTGTATTTCAGGAAACCATTTTTTAATTGCATTTAAATCTTTGTATGTGTTTTTCATTTGTGATTGAACGTATTCATCACCAAACCATTTCCAAAGATTATCACCACCTGCATAAACACGTGTTGCACCTTGCATAAATTTACCATTGGTTAATTTATTATATAAACCATCTAATGAAGTTACAGATCCTTTTTTAATATCTTTAAGAACAGCACCAAGCTCTGATGCCACAATGTTTTCATCTAAAACACCTCTTCTAATTTTATCTTCTATCTTATCTATCAATACTTTTTCATCTAAAACTTTTCCTGCACCAAATATATCATCCAATGTCATTTTAAATGCTTCAGTAACAGAAGCTCCTCCACCAATATGACCATTTGCTAATGGAAATAAACTTGCTGATGTAACATTACGAACTTGTGTAGCAGGAGATAGTACAGTTTTACCAAACTGTGTTGCAACTTTTAATTGTAGTATTGCCCTGTAAGCACCATTTTGAATTGCACCATCTAATTTTCCGGGTGTTCCTTTCATTGCTTCTACAACTTGTTTTGACCCATATAATCTATCTAATCTTGATCCTAAGAATCCAAGTCCAGGTACATGTTTTATTTTTTCTGCATCTAATATACCTCTGGCATTTGCTCTTGCTTCATTTTTAAATAACCAACCTTCTTTAATACCTAATGCAGCAACACGATCAAATAATTTCTTATTTGTTGCCTGTGTAATTGCATGTGAAGTTGTGGTTAATACGGCAGCTTTTAAATTATTTTCTTCGCCTAATAATTTTTTAATAGCGTCTGGTAATTCGTCTCCTGTTCTTACAATATCTTTTAATCTTAAATTCTGTTTAGCTATTCTTTTTAAAAATTCCAATGGGTCACTGTTGTTGTGCTTACCTTCATATAACATTTTTTGCACCAGTGACTCTCCAAATTTTTTAATCTTAGCATCTGGTTTAAATCCTGCGTGTGCGGGTTCTTCTAATGCCGCTCTTCTTAGATCTCTATTACCCTTAATTAAATTTGACATAAAATCTACAGCCCCATCAAACACTTTTTTATCTGGTTTATATGTTGGATCTGTAAATATAGAAAAAGATTTACGCATGTATGTGCTTACGTTCTTTAATAAATAATCTTTTAATTCACTTTCTGGTAACATGTCTCCAAATTTTTTTTTAATTTTAGTCATTTCATATCTGAGATTTTTAGCAGAATCTTGTAAAATACTTGGTAGTTGATCTAATCTTGTTTTACCTTTTAGGTAATCTAACGTTTGATCAAGATAATGTTGTTGACTGGAAGGGGATGTTGTTTTTGTGTTATATTGATTCTTAAATCCTTTTGCTAGTTCATAAGATTTTTTTTCAATTGATTCTAAATATTTTTCAATCGTTCTTGATCTTGCTTTTATTTCTCTTGCTGCTCTTGATGATAATGTAAATTGTTGACCCGTATTTTTACCCACAGATCTAAACCATGATAATACATTATCTAATTTTTTTAATCTTGCTTTTAATGGATCATTAGAATTTACAGAAAACATTCTCCATTTTTCAAAGTCAGGTAGTTGTGTTTTAAATGGCATCTTACCTACAAGCACAGGAGATATGATTTTTTCTAAACTATAAGCTGTTCCTTGTGATAATTTTTTAGCAATAGTAGGTATAACAACAGGATCTTTAGATAACAACCATGAAGCTCCGCCTATAACTTTACCAACTCCTTTCATACCAACGCCAAGTGGTTTAAACAAACCGTATTTTAATCCAATAGATGCAGGCTTACCTAACAAACTAAAACCAGCACCAATAGTTGCACCTTCTGCACCAAATCTTAATCTGTTTTTAAATCTAGCTGCTGCTAAATCAGTTCCTGATAAACCCTCTGTGTCTTCTTCTTTTAAAACTATATTTCCTCTACCAGGTTCTGTTGCTAAAAAATCTGTAATACCAAATGCAGTTGCCATAACACCAGACTTTGACGCTATGTTTGTAGCAGTTGTACCTATTGCTGCAGCACTAGCAGCTTTTGCTTTTCTAGCTAGTGATAATTTTCTAAGCCTGTTTGTAATTTTAAAACCAGCACCACCTGGCACCGCATATTGTGTTAATACTTCAACCACTTTACCTGTTAAAGTTTCTGGTTCTTCTAATTTATTTTCTTCATAAACCTCTGTAAGTTTTTCATTAAGATTAGTATCTCCTATTCTACCTACTGTTAAATCTATACCTGCTGTTACAAGATCACCAATAGCATAACCTAGTTTTTGTAAACCAGATGCTCCGGCTTTATCAAGGTCTGCAAAAAAATCTATGTAATTTTCTTCTGAAGGATTTTCTTTATATTTTTCTATTTTTTCTTTAATTCCAGGTATTAAAAGAAATGGGTTTAATTCAGGACCAAGTTCTGTAAAACTTTTTAAAGTAAATTTTGTTGGTTTTTTTTCTGTATTAAATCTTTTTTTTATGATTGCATTGACAGTGTCTTTGTCAATATTATATTCTTTATCCTGTTTAGGTTTAAAAGGAGTGTTTGAAGCCATTACGCCTCCTGTGGCAATACTAAATTAACTTCGTATTTTCTATTAAAAGATTTTACGTCTTGTTGTGTTTGTATATTTGCAAACTCTACCAATGCTTGTTGACTGCTTGCAATTAATTGTACTACATCATTTGTAACAGATTCTGGAAGTCTTGATCTTAATTCTTCATAACTTAAATCGTTAACCGGACTATCTTGTGCAGGTCCTTGGTCCGTGGGTAATGAAGCAGGCATCATTGGTGCTGCTGGTTGTACTATATTGCCTTGTTGATAACCTATTCTACCACCATCAGCATTATCTTCTCTTGGCGGAACACCTGTTTCATCATACACGATAAGATCTTCAAAAGTAAATACACCATTAGATATACCTTTAAGAATAGCAGCTCTAACGGCATCTTCTTCTTTATCTTGAAACAATCCTTGTAATCTAGCATTGTCTTCTATTTGTTTTTTAACTTGTTCAATTTGATTATCTATAATAGATGGATCTATGTTTTCAGGCATAGCTTCTCTTTCTTTTTGTAATTTTGTTTGTTGATCTTCTAACTCTCTTTGTTTTGTTAGCAAAGCTTGGTAATCTTCATACTTACCTTTGTATTCAAATTGTTTTCCTTTACCCATTTCTCCTTTAGCTTTAATTCTAGCTATCTCTTCATCAGACATTTGTTCCATAATATCACCTATTAAAGCTTGTGATAATTTATCTTGGTTCGCGGCTCTTGATGCTTTTGCAGCTTGCATTTGTTTAAAAGGATCTTTTGATGATGTTGCAATGTCAGCAAATATATTTCCTGATGTAGGTCTTGATACTAAATCTAATCCCATGCTAATTAAAAAATCATTTAAGTTATTACTTCTAGGTGATCTTTTAGATTCTATAAAATCCATAGCACGATTATATCTAGACTCCATATCATTATTATTTTGCGGTGATTTGTAACCATCAGATTCTGGCATTACATTACCCCCTGGTTCGTAACCTTGTCTTGATGCATTTGTTTTAGGCATATCTAATCCAGATGTAATTCCTTCAGCAGTACCACCCATTCTAAACATAGGTCTTCTTAAAGTTCTATTCATTAGTTATTTTTTCCTCTAACGTTACCGTAGATACCGCCAAGAGTTGATCCTACTCCAAGAGCCGTGGCTAATGGACTAGCGTTTGGTTGAGTAGCGAATTGATATTGTTGTCCCATTGATCCCATTAGATTTCCTAAGCCTGATCCCAAGAATCCAAGTCTTTCATATGGTTCGTATAGTCCCATTCTTTCTTTTTCTCTTTGTGCATCTATGTTTGCTTGTGCATAAGCTTGATCAGCTGCGCCCACTTGACCCGCTCTTGCTATATCTGTTCCTTGTAATCCTTGTAATGCTCCACCTAATCCTTGTTGATATTGTCCAAGACCTAATTGACCTTGTGCTAATCCTTGTTGTGCACTAGCTAATTGTGCTCTTTGTCCTGCCATTCCTGCTTGTTGTCCAGCTTGTCCAGCTTGAGCTGAACCTAAACCAAGTTGTGCTTGACCTAATCCTAATTGACCTTGTGCAAGTTGTGCTTGTTGTTGAGCTAATGATCCTGTTGCTTGACCTAATCCTAATTGACCTTGTGATAACATCATTTGATTAGATAAATCTTGTTGTCTCATTCCTGCTGCTTGACCATAACCTTGTTGTAACATCTGTGCTTGTAGTGCTGCTCTTTGTGCATCGGATCCTGATTGATATTCTGATTGCATAACGCCTTCACGACCACCACCAAAACCACCTAATGCCACCGCTTGATCTGATATAGCCTGTTGTCTCATCGCTGCTTGTTTGTCAAATTCTTGTAATGTTGTATCAATTACTTGTGATTGGTAGGGAGACATGTAAGAAGAAATTGATCCTGCACCTGTTCCTGTACCCGTTCCTGTTAATCCTGCTGCTGCACCTAATCCTGTTCCTGCTGCACTAATATATGGAGATACTCCACCTAATGTTGTACCAGCTCCTGCTAATCCTGTTCCTGCTGCACCTATATATTGTCCTGCTCCTGCAGTTGTTGCTCCTGCTGTACCAAGAGCTGTTCCCGCTCCCGTTAATTCTTGTCCTGCAATTCCTAATCCTGTTTGTGCTAATCCTAATCCTTGACCTGCTGTTGTACCTGCTGCACCTGCTGCTGCAACATAAGGTTGATAAGAACCAATACCTTGACCTGTTAATGTTGTTGCTTGTTGTTGTAAGGCTGTTTGAGGGGCAACCTTCGGTGCCATTGCTGATACTTGTGCACCTGTAAATGGCGTTGCCGCCAGTTTACCCATGGCATCAGTATATTTTTCTGATAATGCCTCTATCTTTGGGTTAAATAAATTTCGTTGTTCTGTTGGCATTATAATACCTCTCCAAGTCTTTGTTGTGTAGCAAACATTTCTCTAGCACCTTCAAGTCCTTGTGACTGTTGTGATACTTTACCACCTGCTTCTAAATTTTCCATTAAATTTTCCATGATCTCTGCACCTTTATCTATATCTCCACCACCTGCATTTCTAACAGCATCTGCTGTAAATACAAACTCATTTTTTGATAATCTTGCAGGTACATCATCTGCTCTTTCTTCGCCACCTAACGGCACGAAGCCACCTTCAGCTCTATAATCTTTTTCCATACCACCTAAATTCATAAGTCCACCTTCAGCTGCCATTCTTCTAGGCATACCCCGTTGTGCCATCATTCTCGGGTCCATCTGTTGCATCATTCTAGGATCCATCTGTGGTGCCATTGGCATTGGATTTTGTGGTGTTGCTTGCGCCATTCCCGTTGATTCATCATCGCCAAAAGATTGTGAATTAAAACCTTCTGGTGCAATTGATACTGGAGGCATACCTGCGCTACCACCATTTGCAAATTCTTCATCATCATCTTCACCATAAATTGCACTTAATGCAGCGGCTCTATGATCTTTCCCACCTGCATAACCTATACGTCCACCGTTAGCTGCAAACTGAACAGGGGCTACTGGAATAGGTGCAAAGTTTCCACGTTCTTCTTCTAATCTTCTTTGATAGTCAGCCATTGATTCATCTTCTCTTTTGTTATTTATATAGTTTGTATATAAACCAGACAATCCTGATATACCTGTAATTGTTGCAAAAGCATTTTCTGGTTTAAATGCTGATGACATTGCTTTTGTAAGCCAGTTACCACTTGGATTAACTGTTTTTTTAGCTAACTGTTTAACTACACTTGGACCTGATTCTACTAAAGGTGATCTAATAGCATTTTCAGTTAAAATTTTGTTTGTTGGTGCTTTATTAAAAAAAGATGCACCAGGAAGATTTTGCATACTAAATCCTGTATTACCTGGAAACATTCTAGCACCACCTAAATTCATACCACCACCCATATAATAACCACCTAATGCTAATAGTGCCATCTTACCCATTGGACTCTTAGCTATTTTCTTAAATCCTTTAAATGCTTTTTTAAATGGTTTTGTAATTGACTTAACAAGTTTACCTAAGAAGTATCCTTGTCTAAGATCCGTGATCCCTCCACCAGCATACCCAGTTCTTCCACCGTCAGCTAATGTTAACATATTAGTGCTTTGGTTAAATTGATTAGAAGGTAGATTAGAATAAAAGTTAGATGCGCCTGGTATATAATATTGATTTGTAGAAGCTAAACCAGTGACTGGATCTGTAGGTATGCCTGGATCAGGAGTTGTTGGATCAGGAACTGTTGGATCAGGAACTGTTGGATCAGGAACTGTTGGATCAGGAGTGGTTGGTTGACCGCCGCCACCGCCTCCTCCACTTAATTCAGGATACAGTAATTTATATCTATTAGGTTCGTACTTTTCCATTAATCTTTGAATAGAATTTTCATCTTTATAAAGATCACCAGTTAATCCACTTATGCCTTGCAATTCATCAAATTGTTTTCCTAAGTATTCACTTGTTAAAGGTCCTGCCATTTTTTCACCTAAAATATCTAACCAAGTAAAACCTGTTGGTTTAAAAGGTGTGGGTATTCTAGTTGGATCATAGTTTGGACTATTTTTATCAAACACTCCACCTTTTTTATAATAACCTTTATCTACCATGTCTTGTATAGATGGAATTTCATCAAAACTTTTCATGGTACGTGTACCATAATCAGCTCCTTTAAGATCATCTGTATTTTGAAATCTATCCCTTAATTGTTCAATAGTCATTTTATCATCTTCGTCTGTTAAAAGACCAGCTTCTTTTAATTGATTAATTATATTATTTCTTCTTTGATTATAAATTCTGTTTTGATATGCTACCTGATTTCGTTGACTAAGACCCATTGGTTTAGAACCTGTGACAATATCATTAAACTGTTCTTGGTAATTTGACTGACCTCTGTCTATTTCTTCTTTAGTTACGGTTCTATCTTTATAGATATCCTCACCAGTTCTGTCATCTCTACCATCATTATTATTATCTACAGTTCCTTTTTTCTTTTCCCCACCACCTTTTACTTTACCTTTAGATACGTA
>Ga0257121_1003286_pt1 | contig 10645 bp, 9 predicted proteins | sample SI106_100metaG_FD_190180 | JGI IMG/M metagenome (GOLD analysis project Ga0257121, IMG submission 190180) | Marine microbial communities from Saanich Inlet, British Columbia, Canada - SI106_100 | ecosystem: Environmental > Aquatic > Marine > Inlet | place: Canada: British Columbia | collected... | reverse complement strand
CTGAAGTAAATTCTACACAAAGAAAATTACTAAAAATTACTGATGTATTAGGAAGAGTGACAACTGCAAAACAAAACACTCCTTTATTTTATATCTATGATGATGGTAGTGTAGAAAAGAAAGTAATTCTAAACTAGAAATTGGCAAAGCACAATAAATTAGGAAAAGATGGCGAGTTAATTGCCTTTATGATTCTACAAAAAGATGGTTACAATATCCTGCAGACAAACTGGAAATTCCAAAAAGCAGAAGTAGATGTTATTGCTCAAAATGATGGATTTTTAATTTTTATTGAAGTAAAGACTAGAGGTAGTAAGAAATATGGAAAACCGTCAGATGCAATAGATAAGAAAAAAATCAGCCTCTATAAAGATGCTGTTGAAGGATATTTAGAACAAAATCCAACAGAATTAGAAATCCGATTTGATGTAATAAATATTATAATCGGAAAAGATGAGACAGAAATAGAACATATACCTAACGCCTTTTAGGGAAGTATTTATATTTGCAAAAAATTACCTTATGAAAAGAGAAGGAAAAAAAAGAAGAGAAAATCAGCCCAAAAACTCTAAAAAATCTTCATTTAGAAAAAAACAAAATGAAAAGAGAAAAGAAGATGATGGGAAAATGAGATTGAATAAATTTATCGCTAATGCTGGTATTTGCAGCAGAAGAGAGGCGGATAAATTTATTGAAGCGGGAGTGGTAACTGTAAATGGGAAAGGTGTAACTGAAATGGGATTCAGAGTTAGCCCTACAGATGAAGTTAAATTTAATGGACAAAGATTAAAATCTGACACACCAAGATATGTGCTATTAAATAAGCCAAAAAACTATTCTGGTAGAGTTGAAAGTGGAACGCAAACAACTTCTGTAATGAGTTTAGTTGCACCCGCTTGCAAGGAAAGAGTTGTCCCAATTGACAAATTAAACAAGAATGATACAGGACTATTATTATTTACAAATGATACAAGTTTAGCGAAAAAATTAACCAATAGAAGTCAACCTATTAAATCTATTTATCAATTAACTCTGGATAAAAGTTTAAGTCAAACTGATTTAGAAAACATAAGAGAAGGTGTTTTTATGAATGGTAGAACTCATACTTTTGACTCAATTTCTTACATTAAACATAAAGATAAAAACGAAATTGGAATTGAACACAGTAGAGGTGGGATCAAATATTTGAAAGGAATATTTGAAAAATTAAACTACAGAATTACTCGCTTAGATAGAGTGTTTTTTGGTGGATTGACAAAAAAGGATTTACCAAGAAAACATTACAGACATCTTACCCAAGATGAGCTTAACATTTTAAACCGACTATAACATACCATTAAGCATATACTTTCGTTATTGTTTTGATTATCGTATTTTTACAGCTTAATGAAAAGGATTTTTAATCGTATTTTTAATATTCTACTGATTTCTATTGCCATAATAGGAACGCTTACATTTATTATAAGCACCTATTTTGCTGATGATATTGAAAATGCTGTTCTTGAAAAAATTCAAGCAAATATTACAGTCCCATTACAAGTTGAAAATGTAGAGTTTACAATTTATGACAACTTCCCTTCTGCTTCAGTAAAATTCAATAATTTATTGATTACTGAAGATCTTGATTTTGGTGAGGACACACTTCTTTATGCTAAAACAGCCTATATTGACATTAGCCTTAGTGAAATGATAAACAATAATTTTTCAATTACTAAAGTTATTATTTCAAATGGAAAATTAAATATTAAATTTAATGAAGAAAACAACCCTAATTATCTGATTGGTAAGGCAAATTCTAATAAAGAAAGTAAAGTTAAAATTGAAGAAATTGCACTTCTAAACTCAGAGATTTTAGTTGAGAATCTTAGCACAAAATTTAACATGAATTTAGAAACTGAGAGAGCTATTATTGAATTAATTCAGTCAAATATTCAGTTGCAGACATCTGCATTTTCTAAAAATTTGACAATTGGGAAAGTGGATTATTTAGATAATAAAAACATAAATATTAAGGCAAACTTAATAGTTAAAAAAGATACTATTGAAATTCTAAAATCAGAATTAGTAATTGAAGAAATTTCAGCCAATGCAAAGGGAATAATCTTAAATAATAAAAACTTAGATCTTGAAATAAAATTAGAAAATCAGATTATTTCAGAACTCATTCCTACCTTTCCGGAAAACATAAAAAACGTTTGTAAACCTTTTATTCTAAATGGACATATTACATCTGAAATCTTATTACATGGGGAAATTAGCAAAGAGAGCAATCCTTTATTTGAGATGGATTATACTATTACAAATGGGGTTTACGAACTTAAAAGCATTCCATTTAGATTAAAGAATATCTCAATGAATGGTTCAGTTACAAATGGAGAACAACATAATTTTAAATCAACAAAAATTATTGCTTCAGAATTTATTTCTGAAACCGGAAAAGGCTATTTAAACGGAAGTTTTACTTTAAACAATCTGAATAATTACTTTTTAAATGCTAGCCTAAAATCTTCATGGGATTTTGAGGAAATTAACCAGTATTTTGAAGACTCTCCTTTTAAGAATCTTCAAGGGAAATTTACAGGAAATACAAATTATAATGGAAATATCGCATTTGACAAGCGATTTAAAAAAATGTTCATTGCTGCAACTCATAATTCAAATTTAAAGTTTCAAAATGTTAAATTCAACTATAAAGACTTCCCACTCCCCTTTTCAATTAATTATACTGATTGTAATTTTAATAACCACAAGATTTTATTTTCTGCTTTTGGAGCAACAATAGCAGAAAGTGATTTAGTTTTTGATGGAGAAACAAGTAATTTAATTGGGTATATTATTGGTGAAAAAAACGAAATTGATCTTAATGGCGATATAAAATCTACTTATACTAATCTTAAAGAGCTAATGACTATAAGTGATATTTCGGAGGGAAAGAGTACTACTATTTTTCCTGATTGGATAGCTGTGAATTTGAATACAGAAATTAAAAATTTATCTTATGAGAATTTTACTTCAACTAACTTTGAAGGTAAAATACAGTTTGGTAATGGAACGCTAAAAGGATTCAAACTAACAACCAATTCATTAGATGGGAAAATAGATGGAAATTTTATACTCACAGAGCCAAAAAACAATCACTTAATGCTTTTATCTGACATTAATTTTTCAAAAATTAATATCCGTAATTCATTTCATGCTTTTAATAATTACGGGCAGACTTTTATTAAAGAAAACGAAATAAAAGGAATTGGGACAGCCGAAATGAATATTGAAGCACACTGGAAGCCTAACTTTATTTTAGATGAAAAAAAGTTGAAAATAAAATCCCACTTAGTAATAGAGAAAGGAGAATTAATTGATTTTAAAACATTAGAAAGTCTCTCCAGTTACGTAAGTGTTGATGATTTGAAACATGTTAAGTTTTCAACTTTAGAGAACAATATAGAGGTTGAAGATAAAATAATTACCATTCCAAATATGGAAATTAAATCTTCTGCTTTATCCGTTTTTATCTCAGGGACACATACATTTAATCAAGATATAAATTATGATGTAAAACTGTTATTATCTGAATTATTATCTACATCCTTCAGAAAGAAAAATACAGAATTTGGGGAAGAAGAAAAGAATGGAAAAATCTTTAATACTGTTTATTTAAAAATGACAGGAAATACTGAAGATCCTAAAATATCTTTAGATAGAATTCGTTTTATGGAAGATGTAAGTGAGGGGATTAAAGAAGAAAAGAAAACAATTAGCAATATAATTAAAGAAGATATTTTACAGACTAAAGAAAAAGAAAAGGAAGAAGGTGGGCAAGAAGTAGAAATAGAATGGAATCCTGAATTATAATTATGGACATATACTCAAAACAACAAAAATGGAAATTCGCCCTTATTGGGTTTGCAATTATTATTGGAATTTCCTCATTATTTGTTACAAATACTCTGGTTCGAGAACTTAAATCTGAGGAAAGAAAAAAAATTGAACTTTGGGCTCACGCTACCAAACATCTTATTAGTTTAACTGGGGAAGGAGATTACTCATTAGCAATAAAAGTAATTTCAGAAAACAATAATATCCCAGTAATTCTAGTTGATGCTTGCGATAGTATATTAGAAAATAGGAACTTTCAGATTTACACAAAAGTTGATAGCTTTTTTCTAAATATTGGATTATTTAAAGCTCAAGAAATTACTCCAAAATTTTTAAGAGAGGAACTCAATATTATAAAAGAAAGTGGAGATGAGCCCATTGAAATAAATATAATTGGAGATAAACAATGGATTTATTATAAAGATTCTTCACTACTAAATAGATTGCGTTTCTACCCTATCTATCAGCTAGGGTTTATTGGGCTTTTTATGTTTATTGCCTACTTTATGTTTAGTGCAAGCAGAAGGTCAGAGCAAAATAAAGTTTGGGCAGGAATGGCCAAAGAAACAGCTCATCAAATTGGGACTCCACTATCATCACTTATGGCTTGGATTGAGCTATTAAAAGATAAGGAAGGGACTGAGCAGATGGTTGCTGAGATGGGGAAAGATATTAAGCGTTTAGAAACTATCACAGATAGATTTTCTAAAATTGGATCTAAATCTGAACTCCAGAAAAGGGATATAGTCAGCTTAGTTTCTCAATCAATTGAGTACCTAAAAGCAAGAATGCCAGTAAATACTGAATTTGACATTCAAGTGCCAAATAAAGAAATCTTAATTCCTTTAAACAGTATTTTATTTGAATGGGTACTTGAAAATTTAGTGAAAAATGCAGTTGATGCTATGAAGGGGAAGGGAGAGATTTCAGTAGAAATTACAGAAGAAGAAAATAATATAGCCATTAATATTTCCGATACAGGTGAAGGTATAAATCGTTCAATTATAAAGAATATTTTTAAGCCAGGAGTAACTTCTAAAAAAAGAGGATGGGGGCTTGGACTCTCTTTATCAAAAAGAATTATTGAAGAATATCATAAAGGAAGTATTTTTGTGATGCATTCAGAAAAAGGAATTGGGACAACCTTTACAATTCGTTTACCCAAAAATTTAAATCCCGCAACTTCCTAGATTATTCTTATTCAAATAATTTTGATGATACTCTTCAGCTCTATAAAATTTCGGAGCTTTTAAAACTTGAGTAACTATTTGATTTTTCCAATTAGATTGTTGAGTGATAATCGTTTTTTCAGCTACCGTTTTTTGTACTTTAGAATGATAGAAAATAACAGATCTGTATTGAGTCCCCGCATCAAGTCCTTGTCTATTTTTAGTAGTCGGATTATGGTTATTCCAAAAAATTTCTAATACCTCATCATAACTAATTATATCAGGATTGAAATGGATATGAACTACCTCAGCATGGTTTGATTGCCCCTTACAAACCTCCTCATAAGTAGGGCTTTCAGTATTCCCACCCATATATCCAACTGATGATAAATAAACTCCTGTAGTTGCTTTAAATATTTTCTCTACTTGCCAAAAACATCCTGCACCAAAAGTGGCTTGCTCTAAATTATTATATGCTTTAAATTGTAAACTTAAAGAATTTACACAATGCCTTGTATCCTTTTCAGTAATCTGCTCCCCAGTAAAAACATGTCCAAGATGACCATCACATTTTGCGCAACAAATTTCAGTTCTAACTCTTCCTCCACTTAAATCTTCATATCTAACAATTGCATTTTCAATTTCATCATCAAATGATGGCCAACCACAGCCGGAATTAAACTTAGTATTGGACTCGTAAAGTGGAGTTTTACACGCTCTACAAATAAAAATACCAGCTTCAAAAAAAACATTATACTCCCCTGAGAATGGCGCTTCAGTGCCTTTGTTTTTTAGAATTTGTTTTTCTTCTGGAGTTAAATCTGAAAAATAATCTTCAGTCATATTTTATAATTTATACAAAAATAAAAAAAGCGCCCAATTGGGCGCTTCTTAATCTATAAACCTGAAAATAATCTAGAAAGATGTGTTGTTATCATTTGGTTGATATACATAATTAAAAGTATAATAGCCTCCATAATCTCCATTTGAAGGGTCAGGATTAGGACTATCATAATAATACAATATTTCCATCTTTGCATATTTATTATCATGAGTTCTAAAAACTAATATCCTTCCAGCAATAGGAGATATTATATGAGTACTCATATCATAAGAAGCCCAACCATCACCTGATATCCCTAGATCATCAATTATTGCAGGGCCTGATGTATTATCCTGTTCTAATTTAGATAAATCTACAGTTCTAATATCTGACATAACACCAGTAGCAATATAAACTGCTGCATTACCTATTCTTTCTGGCTGATTATCGTTATAACTATCTCCTCCATTAACAATAATTGTGGTTCCGCTAAATGCTACATCCCAATTTTCATGAATTACTGTATCTCCTTCTGAAAAACTAAACTTCTCAAACTTACCAGTCACTAAAGAATCAAGAATATTAACATCATACTGGCTTGCATTTAACTCAACAAAAGTAATTACATCCTCATCTATAATAACATCATTATTACTGTTTTTCTCACAAGAAGTGAAAAACAAAATAAGTACAGATAATAGAAGATTTAATTTTTGCATCTTATTTTATTTACAGCCAGCGTTCCAGTATGAATTCATAGGATGCTCAGGAAGTACACAAATTATTGAGTCTGTAGTCGCTGAATTTGCTGCTGCCGCACCACTTGTATCTCCTCCTAACATTACAATATCCATTGGATTATGAGTAGTGAAATTATAAAGAAATGCCCCTTGACAATCACCGCAAGAATCAATAGCTGCTACACCATTCAAAATTCCATCACAATCTGTACAATTAGCATTCCATAAAGGATTCATTGGGTTATTAGGACTAGCAAACATCTCATTCTCTCCTAAAACCTCAGTAGTAGTATCATTTACTTCTCTTACAGCATGTGTAACATAATTATATGCTGTCCATTTATGACAGTCTCCACAGTCATCACTAATAGCTGTGCCATTTTCAACTTCCATACAATCTAAAACTGGTTCTGGTGTTACAGCATCTTTTTTACATGCAGAAAATATCAATGTTAATGCACAAATTGATACTACTAATTTTGTTTTCATTTTTGTTTTTGTTTTCATTTTTGTTTTTGTTTTTGTTTTTGTTATTATTAATTGTGTTTATTTAAAATTGATTTTAAAGCTCATATAATATATTCTTCCTGTGATGTTACTTATAAACTCAGGGTTAGTAAATCCAAAAATATTCTTAACTCCTATTTGACAAGTTTTGAGCAAGCTTATTTGGTGAGTAATACCTACATCACATAAACTATAGCCATCTATAAATTTATCGTATGTATCTAAAATACCATTTCCATTAGAATCAGAAATTGCATATTTACTTCTGTATGTAAGCATAGTATTCATCTCTGTTTTATCATTAAGATGATAATTAAATTTAATATTCCCCATATGTCTGGATCTATTAAACAGTCCAAAGTAATCATCTTTATTAAGTTTGATACTTGCTAGGGTTTCTGGATCTCTAGCATAATATTTGGCATCTTGTCCAATCCCATTTAGTACTTCTGAATCGTATGCATAAAGCAATTGGTAGCCAAATTTAATTTCCCAATTATCAACTTCTGTATAAGTTGAATTAAATTCTAACCCTTTGGTTTGAACCTGATTTACATTAAAATAACTGTAAATATTTGTATTGTTTTCATCTTTAGCCACTAATTTCCATTCAATCAAATCATTCACCTTATTATTAAATAAGTTGACATCAAAAGAAAGATTATTTACTGGATTATACTTTAGTCCAATATTGATATTTAGTGAAGTTTCTGATTTTAAAGGAGAACTTAATTCTGAAAATGGAACTACCTCCTGTACATTCTGCATAGCCTCTAGTCTATCAATAGCGACATCTCTACCAAGTACTATATAGCCGATAGTGGAGTTAGTAAAATCAAAATACTTTTGTCTAAAATCAGGAGTCTTAAAACCTGTACCAACTGAACCATTGATCTGAATCTTATTTGTAAGAGGAAATCCTAAAGCTAATTTATTAGAAACAACTGGAGTATAATTAGTGTAATTATCATATCTGCTGCCTAATATAATATTCACTTTATTAAAAGCAGTTGCATCTAATTGCCCATAAATAAACTTTAAATCTTGTTCTGGGTTATTTAAAAAATCTCTTCTGGATAACTCTTCTTTTGTTATACCAAAACCTACAATACTATTTACTCCTTTGTAAGTGAAAGATGATTTCATCTCAGATTGCAATAATGTGTGGTCAAAATAATTATTTTCATATAACACCCCATCCTCAGTATTTAGAAACTCATCAGCTCTATAATTAGTTTTATAAATCTCTAGCTGTTGAAAAAAGTTAGCATTCATCAAGTATTTTGCAGAAGTACCAAGACTCCATTCCTTAATATTGCTTTCTCCTTTTAATAAAGAACTTGAATCAGTAGCAATATTTATTTGTTCTTGCTTGTAATAATGACCATTCGTATTTAACAAAAGTTTATCAGATAATGCGTATTTTAAATTAGAGCGAAAGGTGTAATTTGAATAAGGATTAACAGTGCTAAGTAAATCAGTATCTATTAAATCATAACCATCTGTTTTGTAATAATCAAAAGAATTTGAAATTTGAAAAGTTCCTGCTTTGTATTTATAAACTAAACTGGAACTGGTTGTATTATAAGTGGCATGTTTTAATGAAGTACTGATTATAGGCCCATCTTCAATCCGCTTTTTACTGATAAGATTAATAACTCCTCCTAAAGCATTAGAACCATATAAGCTTGAAGATGGTCCTTTAACAATTTCAATTCTGTCAATATCTGCTACAGAAATTCTATTTAAATCTAAAGTTCCAAATGACCTTCCAATAACTGGGAAACCATTAATAAGTATGGTAGTATATGAGGCGTCTAAACCTTGCATTTGCAGCCCTTCAGTGCCTGTTTTTGTAGTGACACTTACAATACCTGTTTGTTTAGTAATTACATCATATAATTTACTTGCACTAAATTCTTGAACTTCTTTTTCAGATATTATTGTAATAGGAATAGGTAATTCATTTACTGTTTGATTTGTTTTTGTAGCAGAAATAATTACTTCATTTAATTTATTCTCAGTCAGCATGCTATCGCTTTGACTAAAAGCAGTAAAAACAGATAAAAGGGGGAGTATGAATAATGAGTGTTTCAAGTCTATATTTTTGGCAAAAATAACACTAATCCCCGAACTCCTGTCCATTATTTACTAGAGTTTTTTAGCTTATTAGATATCTTAAGTAGACTATACTTTAAGCTATTCACAGATATAGTTGCTCCTGATATTCCGTCAATTTCTCTATTTAAATCTGAAGAGTTTTCCGTATCAATTCCAACAAATTGTTTCAACCAATTTTTATTACAAATTTCAGCACCATAGTTCTCTCTGTAATGAAGTATTTCTACTTTTAAAATTTTTTCATTTTCATCAAAAATTACATAAAAATCAAAGGAATGAAATTTTGATGGTGCTTCTGTTACTGCTAAATACCCAACAGTAAAGTCATTATCTTTAATTGAATAAAAAGTATCATCTAAATCATTAAGTATATATGTTCGACTATTAAAAATTTTAGAAATAGAAGTATGAATCTTAATGCTGCTTTTCTTTTCATACTCCCAATTAGAAGTTTTAAAAGAGATAAAAAGTAAGGCAATAAAAACTAATGTTATTGGCTTACTAATATGGATTCTATTATTCATTGTATTAATCAAAATATCTTAAAACCAAATTGCAGTTCCGAAATTGAACTGTCCTCTTTTATCCTCACTAGAAGCATCAGAAATAATTTGGTAATCTGCTTTAAACATTGCTCCTTTTGCTATTTTAAACCCTAAACCAAAAGTGATTTCTGTTCTATTATAAGAATTATTAATTTCAATTCCTTCAACTTTTTCATGTGTATTGTAATTCTCATATCGAGCAAAAGCAATTAATTCTTCAGTATCATTTGTGATAGAAGGAATAATACCACCCATTAAATTATACCCTATTTCAGTATAATATCCAGTAAGTTTACTTCCTAAATCTTGTCCAGAAAATCTATTATATTGATCAGTATTAGAAAGATTTGCAACTATATACTGCCCTCTTAATTGTAATGACCCAAGTTCATACCTTGCGTCTACACCAAACATTTGAATTCCTATTATTGAAGAATCAGCTGAAGCAACTGCATTCTCATCAGCCAAATCTAAACCATCATATAGTTTAGTTTCAGAATCACCAACATAAGCAGATAAACCAAGGTTTAATCCAAGATGTCCAAAGTAAGAAACTCTACCAGCAAAGTCTGGATAGGTAATATATGATTTAGCACCTTTTTGTCTTCCACTTCTTAATCCGTTTTTACCATTTAAAACACCACCATCATTATACCCATTAAATCCATTAACTAACATTGCTTGGTATGTTAAGGAATGTTCCAAACTTCTACCGCTTAATCCAATACCAATTTCTCTCCAAGTAGTTGGGATTATATATTTATCCACATTTGTTCTTTCTACTCCGTTAAAAGTTGGTGGCTCATGATACAAATTCTGAATCCCCATTGGAATGAGCATTAAACCTGCATTAATAGATAAATT
>Ga0257121_1003280_pt1 | contig 10669 bp, 10 predicted proteins | sample SI106_100metaG_FD_190180 | JGI IMG/M metagenome (GOLD analysis project Ga0257121, IMG submission 190180) | Marine microbial communities from Saanich Inlet, British Columbia, Canada - SI106_100 | ecosystem: Environmental > Aquatic > Marine > Inlet | place: Canada: British Columbia | collected... | reverse complement strand
AAACATTCCAAGTCCCATAGCACCATATAAGATGACCATATAGACGGACAAGACACTGCCTCTATTTTTATTACTTGCTCTATCATTCAACCAACTTTCAGCAACAGTATAAATAGAAACCATACTTATACCTGTAAGCACCCTTAATAGAAACCATGCAAAAGGGCTAACATATATAGCATGAATTAAAACTACTAATGAAGCAACAGAAGCAAAAGCTGCAAACACTCTGATATGTCCTACACGAGAAATTATTTGTGGAATAGTTTTAGCACCAATAAAGTAACCAACAAAGTAACCAGACATCATAAACCCTGTTGCTGTTAAACTAAATTCTTCTTTTACAGCTCTAACTCCAAGTAATGATCCTTGAAATCCATAAGCAAGCATAAGTGCCCCCATACCTAAAAATAATGCCCATGAATTTTTTAATACTTTTTCCATCTGAATCGGTATCTATTTCTGATTTGTGGCCAAATCAAGTTAAATGTATTTAGAGGTTTATGATTTTCTAAGCTTTAGGAATGAGTGAATCGCAATTGTTAAAATGATGACTAATCCGCCTTGAATGGTCTCAATACTAGGCTGTTCTTTAATTACCATCCAAACCCAGAATGGACCAATAATAGTCTCTAATAGGAAGAATAAATTCACCTCTTCAGCAGGAATAAATCTTGGAGCAATCGTTACAAGCACAAAAGGAATAGCGACACACATAATACTCATTAATGGTACAATAAATAAGTCTCGATCAACCAAGGTGTAGGTTTCAATAAAAAACATAGCGAATATTGCAACGCACAATTTTCCAACAACTGCTGCAGGTAGTAAGTTTTTTTTCTTAGCCGATCTAATAGTCACAGCATTAATTGCAAGTCCAAGACCTGTGATAAAACCTAAAATATCCCCATAAACATTCCCTAATTGAAGCGAGTCGTAGAAAATATAAACTGCTGCTAAAAATGTTACTGCAATTGCAACCCAAGTTTTTTGATCAGGTATCTCTTTTAAGAAAATAGCACCTAAAATTGCAGACAACATAGGTGCCATTGCAATCATGACTAAAGTATTAGCTACATTAGTGTTCTGGATAGAGACTACAAAAGTAATATTAGTAATAGAGAAAGTAGTTATAAAAATTAAACCATGGTAACCACTATTAAATAACATCTTAAAAAAATTGGATTTATAAACGATTAACATTCCAATCAAGACAGTAAAAAACGGAATCATTCCACGATAAAATACTAAACCCCAAGTATCCACATTCGATAATCTAATAAATAAACTATCAGGTGTAATAAACATTACTGCAACAAATGCTAAAAAAGATCCTTTTTGTTGGTCAGATAAATTTGTCATGCTTTTAATTCTTTCCAGAATATTTTTGCAAGATTAACTCCTGATAAATCGTATAATGTCTTTAATCCAGTAGGTGATGTAACATTGATATCACCGTTTAATTTTTGATCTATAAAATCTATTCCAGCAAAAAAAATATTTTCTTTTTTAAGATCTTTAGCAATTAATTTTGAAATTTTATGCTCTCTTTTGGTTAATTGGACATTAATTGGTTTTGCACCTTTGCTCATGTTACTTAAAAAAGAACCATGTTTAGGAACTCTAGATATTGCACCACATACTTGACCATTTATTAAAAAAACTCTTTTATCACCTTTGCTAATCTTAGGTAAAAATTTTTGACACATTATGTGATCATGCCTTTTAATAAATTGATTAACTAGTTTTGAATTAAATTTGTTTAAAAGATGAATGTCATTTCCACCGTAACTATGGATAGGTTTTATAATTACTTTTTTATGTATCTTAAAAAAGTTTTTAATTTCACTTATATTTTGAGTAAAAATAGTGCTTGGCATAAATTTTTGGTATCTTGCAGAATATAGTTTTTCAGATACGTTTCTAATTGAAGTAGGGTTGTTTAAAATTTTAACTTTATCTTTAATTGTATCAAGAATGTATGTTGCCGAAATATATTCAAGATTAAAAGGAGGATCTTGACGAATTAGAATAAATTTACATTTTGTAAGATTTAGTTTTTGTTTTTTTAAGATTTTAAAAAATTTTTTATCTTTATAATTAAACTTTATAAAAAATCCTGAGGCAATTACTTTTGAATTAATTACTGACAAATCTTTTGGGTCATAATAAAATATCTTGTAGTTTTTGCTTTGAATCTCATGAGCAAGAAAAACACTTGTGTCTGTTTCAGAGTTTAATTTTGAGGGGTGATTTCCTTGAATAGCAACGATTTTATTTGTCATATAATTCACTTAAATCTTCAGTTTTAGAAAATTTACTAATCATATGATCTGCATTAGTAGTTTTATTTTCAATTACTTTTTGCAAATGATTTAAAAATAATGTCTCATTTTTCCCATGTTTATTCAAAATATCTCTGTCCTCTAATCCTTTTTTAGATAAATCTAATAATGTACCTGCCCAATAAAGAAGATCTTTACCCATAAGTTGAGTATTAAATCCTTTTTTGGGAGCTTCTAGATATGCGTTAATAATTTTATCTTTATCCCAAGTCGAAATTAACTCATAAGCTTCATTTAAATTTCCATATAGTATCCCAACATTGAAAGCGGGTCCTGAACATAGACAATCCCAACCACAAGTATCCATTGATCTAAGTTCAATATATTTCTTTAATCTATTTTCTGTAAAAATTGTACTTAAGTGAGTAGTTAAATCACTTTCGGTCGGTAGTCTGTTTCCAATCTCATTAATTTTACCCTCCATAAAATCTTTAAAAGTATATTTTCTTCCAGAAATATATGATCCTTCATGTTGAATAAATAAAATTGGAAAATTTATTGAAAACTCTGCATATTTTTCAAAATCTAATTCTTCAAAAAATAATTTAGGAAGTCCTCCCCTCGAGGTGCTTTGCCAAACTTTGGATCGATATGATAAATAATTACTTTTTTTCTTTTCAACAATTGCTGAGTTTGCAAATAAAGCAATTGAAATTGGGACTATGGAATTAACAACTTTAAATTTTTTTTTAAAATCTTCTTCAGAATTATAATCGATATTTAATTGTGTACCACAAGTTCGATACATCATATCTAAACTTAGTTCTCCTCCAAGAGGCATGTCCTTAGTCATTAACTCATATCGTTGTTTGGGGTTATTTGGAATTTCATCTAATTTTGAAATAGGATCAAATCCAGCACTTACAATATTAATACCTAATTTTTGAGTAACTTGTCTTAATTCAAATAGATAATCCTGAGACTCTGCACAAGCTTCATGAATATGATTAAGTTTATCACCTGATAATTCTATTTGGTTTCCAGGTTCAAGAGTAATATTTTTGCCACCTTTGTTTAGGCCTATAATATTTTTTTTTTCTAAAATTGGATTCCAGCCAAATTCTAAAAGAGCAGCAAACATCTCTTTAATTTTTGAATAATTAATTCTTTTATTATCAATGTTACTAAACAAAAATTTTTCATGCTCAATCCCAATCCTAAAATCTTTTGTCTGTTTAATTCCTGATTTAAAATAATCTATTATTTGTTCTTTAGATTTGATCATATATATCTAGATAATATTTAAATTTAGAATTTAAAGATAATTATTAAAAAATTAATTTTTTCTATTTAATTGTTAGAACCAGTGCTTAATAAGGATAATTGAGTTACTTTATTGTCTCCTAATTGATCAATAGGTTTTACAGGATAGTCCCCTGTAAAATAATGATCCGTAAGCTGTGGGTAAGTATCATTTCTTTTGTCAAAACCAATTGCTTTATATAATCCTTCAAGAGATAAAAATTTTAGAGATTTAGCTCCAATATACTCACAAATTTCCTCATTTGTCTTATTAGCAGCTAACAATTCCTTTTTGGTTGGAGTATCAACTCCATAAAAATCTGGATATCTGATTTCAGGACAGGCAATTTTAACATGCACTTCTTTAGCCCCTGCATCATATAACATTTTAACAATTTTATGAGAGGTAGTTCCTCTTACAAGCGAGTCATCAATTAAAATAATTCGTTTATCTTTAATAGTTGTTTGATTTGCATTTAATTTTAGCTTAACTCCTAAGCTTCTAATTTTTTGACTTGGTTCAATAAATGTTCTTCCAACATAATGATTTCTAATTAAACCATGTTCATAATTTATTTTTAAATATTGGGCAAAGCCAAGAGCAGCTGCATTACCACTGTCTGGAACAGGAACTACTATATCTGCCTCAATATCATTTTCTTTAGCAAGCTCAATTCCAATATTTTTTCTATGCTCATAAGCAGTTTTACCGTCAAGAATACTGTCTGGTCTTGCAAAATAGATATATTCAAAAACACAAGGCCTTACTTTTTTTGGAGGGTAGGGTTTGATACTTTCTAACTTATCATTTTCAATTAAAACAATCTCACCGTTTTCAACATCTCTCACAAATTTAGCACCAATAATATCCAATGCACAAGTTTCTGATGCAAGTACATAGCTGTTACCTAATTTTCCAATAACAAGTGGTCTAATCCCAAATGGATCTCTAACTCCAATCAATGAATTTTGTGTTAACATCACTAAGGCATAACCTCCTTGAATTTGGAACACTGCATCTACGACTTTATCAATAGTTTTGGGTCGTTTAGATTTTGCAATTAATTGAACAATAGTTTCTGTATCAGATGTTGAGTAAAAAATAGCTCCATCTTCAACCAATTTACTTCTAAGTGCAATAGAGTTTGTTAAGTTTCCATTATGAGCAACTCCAATTCCACCTGCATTAGTATCTGCAAAAAAAGGCTGGATATTTCTTAATGTATTTTCACCAGTTGTGCTGTACCTGTTATGACCAATAGCATGGTTTCCTTTAAGATTTTTAAGAACTTTTTCTTTATTAAAGTTGTCTCCAACTAAGCCAAATCTTTTTTCTGAGTAATACTTTTCACCGTCAAAAGAAACTATTCCACAGCCTTCTTGACCACGGTGTTGAAGAGCATGAAGACCAAGAGCTGTTAAAGCAGAGGCATCTTTTGAATTACTTATGCCAAATACACCACATTCTTCTTTTAATTTAGGATCAAAGTTCTTCAATTTTTTCTTTAGAATCTTGATATGTTTTTTCATTAGGAAATTCTTTTATGAGATAATTACTACCTTTTTCAAGGTAAGGAAAGATGTATGATTGCTCTATATTTATAGGCCATTTATCGTAATTGTAGACAATATGAAAGCCAGAGAAAATACAAACTGAAATTATATATGCTCGAATAAACCCAAAAAAGAATCCAAAGGTTGAATCTAATCCTCCGATACCAGTGTAACTTACTGCTTTACTAATTCCTTTATTCACAAGTAATACTAAAAAAATAACCAATATAAAAATAGCAATTCCCAACCCAACATCTAAGACATACTCGTTATCAATAATATCCTCAATGTATGGTTTTATTCTTGGAAATAAAATTAAAGTGATTATGTAGGCAAGTAACCATTTAGCCATTGATAAAATACTTAAGACAAATCCTTTTTTGTAACAAGTAACAAGTGATAAGAAAGTAATAATTATGTAGATTAGATCAATTATGGATATTAAATTATAAAAATCTTTTAAACTATCAATCATTACCAACTATCTTCCAAAAGGTTTAATAGTTAAGATCAAAGCGGGTAACAAAGTTAAAACAGAGATCATTGCAAGTAACATTGCAAGTCCTGTAAACACACCAAAATAAATTGTAGGAATAAATTTTGATAAAACTAAAATTGAAAAACCAAAAACAATAGTGATGGATGTATTCAATATTGCAATACCAACTGTTGAATGACATCTTTTTAAAGTTTTATTGTAATCTTTAATCTTATCAAATTCTTCTTTAAATCTATAAATATAGTGAATACTATTGTCTACAGCTATGCCGATAGTTATTGCCGCAATAGTAATGGTCATCATATCTAATGGGATGCCAAGAAGACCAATAATTCCTAAAATAAAAAATGCTGCAATAAAATTAGGAACTACTCCAATTAAAGACAATTTAATATTTCTAAATAAAATTACGAACATTGAAAAAATTCCAATCATTACCAACCCTAAAGTAAGAATTTGTGATTTAAATAAACTTTGTAATAAATTATTAAATAAAATTAAAACTCCAGCTAGTTTAAATTCACTTTCCTCTAATCCTATTTTATCTTTAAGATCAAAATTTATTTTATTTATTAAATCATTTCTTCTTAAGTCTTTTTGGGAGTCAATTATTCTTAAACTTATTCTAGCTTCATTGTTTTCAATAGATAAATAGGGATCAATAATTTCTGTTTTTATACTTTCTGGAATTTTAGAATACAAAACGCCCATTTCCAAAGTACCAAGAGGCTTGTTGTTGTTCAGTTGTGTTGCAACATCAATGATAGATGAAAAAGATAAAACTTTTCCAACTTCTGGTAGACTATCTAGATAATTGTGAACTGATGCTATTTTATCAACTTTATCTTTAGTAAACCAATATTTTTCATCATTCTTATCTTCTTCATCATCCCAATCTTCAAACTCATCATCTTCAGTCGATAAATCTTTATTTTCAACTGCAGGAAATTTTAGAATTACCTCAAGTGGAGTAGTACCACCTAATTCTTCGTCTATAAGTTTCATTCCCTTATAAATTTCAGTATTTTTATTAAAGTAATTAATAAAGCTATTCTCTACTTCGAGCTTGCTAATTCCAATTATGCTCAAAATAATAATAATTCCAGTTAATCCAAAAATTGTATTTTTATTATTTATTGAAAGCAGACCTAAATAATTTGTAATTTTTGAATCTTGTTCTTTTTTAAGAGATGTATTTTTTGTTGGTGTAAAATTTAAAAGAGTTGGAAGAAGGGAGAAGGTAATAATAAATGACGTGATTAATCCAAAAGTCATCATCCACCCAAAATCAATAATTGGTTTAATTCCACTAAAGATAAGAGATAAAAAGGCAAAGACAGTGGTAAAGACTGTATACAAAATAGGCCAAAACATTTTATTTGTTGTAAGAGATATAATTTCTAAATTATTTTTAGCAGGGTAATCTTTTTTTAGTTGAAGAAAGCGAGTACTCATATGAATATTCATCGCCATTGTTAAAATAAGCATTAATGCAATAAAGTTAGAAGAAATAACTGTTACCTTCCAACCTAGAATTCCTAGTAAGCCCATCATAATTACAACTGAGAATAAGCAACTACAAATTGGAACAATAATCCAAATTAACTGTCTAAAGACAAACCATAAAGTTGCAATAATAAATAAAAGAACTCCTATACCAAAAACTACAATGTCACTTTTAATGAAAGTCATCATGTCATCAGCTATCATTGGAATTCCTCCAAGATAAATCTTACCTACATCACCATAACTTTGAATAACCTGTCTAATCTCTAATATATTTTCATGATTTTGTTTTTTAATCTTATCCTTGTAAATTTCTATTTCGTCTTTTGATAAATCTTTAATATTTTCTAATTTTTTATTTTCTTTGATGTTAACTATAATACCGCTCGTATTACCATCTTCACTAATAACATAATTTCTAAACACAGGACTGTTTAAAATTTCTTTAAACCCACGATTTTTATCTACTCCCTCATCTTTTAATGTTTTAAAACTTTGAAGTCTTTCTTGTAGAGGAGAGTCTGAATTACTTAAAAGAGGTATATCTAAAAGAGTAATGACGCTATGAACCCAATTAAGACTTTGAATTTTATATTTTAAACTTAAAAGATTATTAATTGAGCTGTCAGTTACCATTCCTTCATTTGGAGTATAAGTAAGAATTAAAAATTTTTTTGAACCATATCTTTCAGTTACTTCTTGAAGATAGGTTAAATCAGGGTCACCCTCTAACAATAGTGTTTCAGAAGATGCATCTAATCTGAAATCTTTGGAATAATACCCAAAGCTTAATATTGCAATAATAAGTATAATAAATACTGATTTTGGGTTTTTCAGAACTCTATTATGATACAATTGAGCAAACATTAGCTCTTTTATATTGGAATTTAATTAATTTGAGTATCTTTAAATTTAGTGAATCTCTCTTCAAACTCAAGAGTTACATTGCCTATTGGACCGTGTCGTTGTTTCCCTATTATAATTTGAGCTAAGTGAGCAACTTCATTCATTTTTGCTTGCCACTCTGCATGTTCAACCGTCGCTTCTCTTGGTTCTTTTCTTTGTAAATAATATCCTTCTCTGTAAACAAACATTACAACATCTGCATCCTGTTCAATTGAACCAGACTCTCTAAGATCAGCTAACTGAGGTTTATGATCATCTCTTTGTTCAACTTGTCTTGAAAGTTGAGATAAAGCCACAACTGGAACAGCCAATTCTTTTGCAATTGCTTTTAATCCTTGTGTGATTTGTGAGATTTCTTGAACTCTTCCATCTTTGTTAAAGGTTGTTCCTCTCATTAGCTGAATATAATCAACCACAATCATATCAAGGCCAAACAATCTTTTAATTCTTCTAGCTCTGTTACTCATTGCAGCAATACTAATTGCTGGCGTCTCATCGATATACAATGGAAGTTCAGCAATATTTTTTGAAGTTTCTAAAAATTTATCAAATTGTTCATCTGAAATTCTTCCTCTTCTAATATCATTTGAGCTAATTCTTGCTTGTTCTGAAATAATTCTTGTAGATAATTGTTCAGAAGACATTTCCAGTGAAAAGAAAGCGATAGATGATTTTTTTCCACTGTCTTGTAATTTTTGTGCTGCATTAAAAGCAATATTTGTTGCAAGAGATGTTTTACCCATAGAAGGTCGTCCAGCAATAATAATTAAATCTGACTGGTGAAGGCCACCGAGTTTATCATCTAAATCTCTAAGACCTGTTGGAACACCCACAATACCTTCCTCATTTTTATAAGCAGCAGATGCCATTTCGATTGTTTGTTTCATGGCTTCATCAAATTTAACTAGTGATGAGTTAAAAGAGCCTTTTTCTGCTAAATCAAATAATAGTCTTTCCGAATTTTCAATAATTGTTTGACCATTGGTATCTAGCTCATTTAGTTTTGCACTATCAATGGTTTGTTCTGAAATTTTAATTAATTCTCGTCTTACAAACATATCATAAATTATTTTTGAGTATTCAACTGCTTGACGAACTGATGTAGAAAATTTTGTAATTTTAACTAGATATTCTGGAACATTTAAATCATCTTTCTCATCCTCAAAATAATTTTTAAGTGTAATAGGGTTAGCGAGCATCCCTTTATAAATTAAACTTTCAATCGCCTCAAAAATTTTTTGATGCATTGGGTCATGAAAATTAATACTTGAAATTATTGTACTAATTTCATCAAAGATATCGTTACTAACTAATATAGATCCAATAACTGCTTGTTCAGCTTCAATGTTGTTTGGTAATTCTTTGAATTGATCTTTAACAATGCTTAGGTTGTTTTCCATAAATATTAATTTACAGAATTATTTTTTAATTAAAATTGCTAATAACTGTTGGGGAAAAGAATGTATAATTATTGGATCGTATCAGCTGATGTAACACTGATTGTAATTTCAGCATCAACTTCTGAGTGCAAAGAAACTTTTACTTTGAATTTTCCTAAAGATTTAATTTCTTCAACTGGTTGTATCATTGAAGGTTTGATTTCAATTTTATTTTCATCTTGAATAAGTTTTGAAATTTCAGTTGGTTTAACTGAACCATATAATTCGTTATTTTCAGTGCTTAGTTTTTTAACTGCATATTCTTTGCCATTAATTTGTTCTGAAATTTGAGTAGCTTCTTTCTTCTTTTCACTATCTTTTTTTGACAAGTCTGCTTTTATCTTTTCAACTTCTGAAATATTTTCCTTTGAAGCGTACAATGCTTTTTTGTTAGCAATTAAAAAATTTCTAGCATAGCCTCTTTTAACGTCTATCACTTCGCCGATAGAACCAATTCTCTTTACGTTTTCTAATAAAATAACTTTCATTTTTATATTAATGCTAAGTTTCTAGCTCTTTTAATTGAAAGAGATAATTCTCTTTGTTTCTTTTGAGAAACATTAGTAATTCTTGAAGGTAAAATTTTTCCGTTTTCAGACATATATTTCTTTAGAAGTCTTACATTTTTATAATCAACAGCAGGCGCTCCTTTTGCTGATAGCGGACATGTTTTTTTGAATTTATATTTATTTGGTTGAAAGATACTTAATTTTGCAAAGTTGCTTTGTTTACCTTTTTTATTCCCACTTTGTCTTTTAGGCATAATTAATTTCTGTAGCTTTCTTTCTTATCTTCATCTTCTCTTTTAGCGAAGTAATTAGCTTCTAGATCAAATTTTTTAACTCTTACTGTTAAGTATCTTAATAATTTTTTATCAATTGCTTCATTTTTTTCCAGCTCATCTATTACATTCCCTTTACCTTTAATCTTAAAGTGAATGTAGCTACCTTTTTTATTTTTTTTAATTAAGTATGATAAGTTTAGTAATCCCCAATTTTCAGTTTTAACAATTTCACCCTCATTTTTTTCAACAATTTTAGAATATTTTTCTGTTAATTGCTTAATTTCACTTGGTGAAGTATCTTGTCTAGCTATAATAGTATGTTCGTATAAATTCATTTAAGTTCTTTAATAAAAAGTGAGGATATACTATTATAAATGTTCAATTACAATAGTTA
>Ga0257121_1003267_pt1 | contig 10709 bp, 8 predicted proteins | sample SI106_100metaG_FD_190180 | JGI IMG/M metagenome (GOLD analysis project Ga0257121, IMG submission 190180) | Marine microbial communities from Saanich Inlet, British Columbia, Canada - SI106_100 | ecosystem: Environmental > Aquatic > Marine > Inlet | place: Canada: British Columbia | collected... | reverse complement strand
GTCAAACAGGGGCGTAGATAAATACCGCTCGCCGGTATCCGGCAGCATGCATAAAATATTTGATCCAGCAGGCGCATCAGCGGCGATGGCCATTGAAACCGCAAGGCTTGATCCACCCGATACACCAGTGAAAATGCCTTCTTCGCTTGCCAGTCTTTTGGCCCATTTTATTCCGTCGTTGCCGTTGACTGGGAGCAAATCATCATAGAGTGCGTTGTCGATTGCCTCTTGCAGCACCAGAGGAATAAAATCGGGTGTCCAGCCCTGAATCGGGTGCGGTTGGAAGTGCGGATGGCTTTCAGTGGGTTCGCCGTCGGCATTTCGTACTTGCGCCAACTCTGAGGTTAACAGCGCCGCATTTGCCGGCTCACTCAGGATAATCTTTGTATGCGGGCTTGAGGCGCGCAACACGCGGGCCACGCCGGTTAACGTGCCGCCTGTCCCATAGCCAGTGACAAAAAAATCCAGTTTTTTGTCACCGAAGTCCCCAATTATTTCTTGGCCAGTGGTTGCGGCGTGAATGTCCGCATTGGCGGCTGTCTCAAACTGATGGGCTAAAAACCAGCCATTGGCCTCGGCCAGTTCTTTGGCTTTTTGATACATGCCAAAGCCTTTCTCGGCGCGCGGCGTCAGAACAACTTTGGCCCCTAGAAAACGCATCAATTTGCGGCGCTCGATGGAAAAACTATCAGCCATCGTAACCACCAAAGGATATCCTTTTGCCGCACAAACCATTGCCAGACCGATGCCTGTATTTCCGCTGGTGGCTTCGACAATGGTCTGCCCCGGTTTTAAATCTCCCGATCGCTCTGCCGCTTCGATTATATTAAGTGCCAGACGATCCTTAACCGAACCTGCCGGGTTAAAGGCTTCAACTTTCACAAATATGTTCACATGCTCTGGTGCGATACGGTTGAGCCGGACCACCGGAGTGTTTCCAACAGTATCGACAATGGATCCATAAGTTGTGCCGCGACCTTGAGTGCTGAATACCTGATTGGAAGAAGTCATGAAATTTCCTTTCTTGTGGGTGCGCTATTGAAATCTAGGTGTGAAAATTTTCACAATCTAGCAGAGCTAAATTAAATGGCTGTGGAAGAAATCATACCATTGAGCTTGCCAAAAGATAAGCGATTTTTTGTCGTGTGGAAGGCCAGATCGGATATGGCCGGATATGCCCTGTAGTTATCCCCATTGTGTAGACTTTAAAAACCGGCGCGCTTACTTAGGCCACCGTGCGGGCCCCTGATGTTGCGCGCGGCACCAAGGCCCGCATGACGTCTTTCATTTCAAGCTGGCCCATGGCTTTGCCATTTTGCATGACCCTGTAGGTATGTCCCGTTTCGCCGCCGGATCGGGCGATTACGGATTCAAGATTATCTTCGGCATCTATATCACCGGCAAAACTGCTGGCTGAAACAGAGCTTTGCATGATTGATTTGACGCGTAAAACACGTGCCCGATTAATATCGCTGACAAAATCCTCGATATAAGGATCACCTGGGTTCAATAAAATCCCCTGAGGTTCGCCCTGCTGAATGACCGCCCCGTCTTTTAGAATGACCAGATGGTTGGCCAAACGAAGGGCTTCATCAAGATCGTGTGTGATAAAGACAATCGTCTTTTTCAATTCCACATGGAGATCCAGCAAAAGCTTCTGCATATCACTTCGGATCAGTGGATCGAGCGCGGAAAAGGCTTCGTCCATCAGCATAATGTCCGAGTTTGAGGTCAGCGCTCGGGCAATACCAACCCGTTGCTGCATTCCGCCGGAAAGTTGATAGGGATAGTGGTTTTCATATCCGCCAAGGCCAACGCGTTCCAACCACCCTGCAGCCGCGCGCTTTCGCTCTTCGCGTTCAACGCCGCGCACCTCTAAAGGAAGGGCGGAATTATCAATCACTGTTCGGTGGGGCAAAAGCGCAAATTTCTGAAAAACCATCGACATATCGGATCGGCGCTTTTCACGCAGGGCTTCGGTTCCCAGCAGCAAGGCATCCTCGCCATCGATTAACACCTGACCGTCCGTGGGTTCGATCAAACGATTAATATGCCGTATCAGGGTGGATTTTCCAGACCCCGACAGACCCATCACCACGGTAATGGCGCCCACTTGCATATCTACGGAAATATCGTTTAACCCCAAAACATGCCCGTGCTGGGCAAGCAGTTGGTCTTTGTCCATTCCATCTTTAACGCACTTTAACGCGGATTTTGGGTCGGTTCCAAAAATCTTATAAAGGTTGCGGATTTGAATTTTTGGATCGCTGGTCATTGTTCGAACCTATCCTTGTGTTTGATCTGAAGACACGCGCGCAATGGCTGCTTTGGACACGCGGTCAAGGATAATGGCAAGAAGCACAATCCCAAGTCCGGCAATCAGGCCGACACCCAGTTCGAGATTTCGAATGCCGCGAAGGACAAGTACACCCAGTCCCGGTGCAGAGACAAGTGAGGCAATAACAACCATGGCAAGGCTCATCATGATCGTCTGGTTAACCCCGGCCATGATATTTGGAAGCGCAAGCGGCAGCTCGACGCCAAAGAGTTTTTGCCTAGGCGACATACCAAAGGCATTTGCCGCCTCAATAACATCGCGATCTACAAGCCGTATTCCAAGATCTGTAAGCCGAATAACCGGAACGATGGCATAGACAATAATGGCAATGCCGTAGAGTTTTGGCTCGGTCACGCTAAACAAAAAGATCAACGGGATAAGATAGACAAAGGTCGGCAATGTCTGAAGAAGATCAAGCAGGGGTATCAAGGCCCTCTGAAATGTGTTGGACTTTGCCATCGCAATCCCGACCGGAACACCCAATAAGATACATATACCTGTACAGACCCCTATAATGGCAAGCGTTTGAAAAGCGGCTTCTAGGTGGTCAATAAAGCCAAGAAATACAAAGGATAATGTGACAAAAGCAGTGACCGCAACAGAGCGAGCAACATACCAAACGAACAGCAATAAAAGAGGTATAATAATCCACCAAGGGGCGGAAACAAACCCGGTTAAGGCCAGCTCTAAAAGCCAGGAAAGTGGTTGGGTTAATGGATCCAAAACCAGTTTCAAGACATCTTTTACTTCTAGAAACGCGGCCTCGACCGATGCCGTGAAGTCGCGTGATTGAGGCATAGATGAGCAAGCTTGATGCAGCTCGTCCATGGATGGAAACGGAAACAGTGGCCCATCATCGGCTGTTCCGGGCTTGGTTTTGGCCAACAGGCTTGCCATTGAAAGGTTTGAGCCGCCTGCATCGGCATCACACCAAGTTCGAAGCCCTAAAACATTAAATAGGCCATCATAATAAGCCATCAAAATCCGCTCCCTCATTAAGGAAGGCGCACCTAAGGCGCGCCTTCTTTTCTGTTTATTTCAACTGCAATTATTGCAATAGAGCCGCAAGATTTTCGCGGGCGGAATCGTTTATCCAAGTTCCCCAAACATCGCTTTGTGATGAAAGGAAGTAGACAGCCGCTTCTTCGCCAGTTGCTTGATTTGCGTCCTGCCAGCCTAGAAGCCCGTTCATCATTTTGTTGCTGAAGGACAGGTTGCGCATCAGGTCAGTTTCAGCAGGATGCGAGGCTTCAAATGTATCTGTAACCACTGTGGTTACGACACTGCTTGGCCAAGATTGCAGTGTTGGGTTTGGACATTCTTTGTCTGCATTACATGAATGCACTGACGGATCGTGTGGGCCCAGCTCAACCTGCACCATTGGGTATTTACCCAAAACGGTGCTTGGTGACCAATAGTATCCGAACCACGGTTCTTGGGATGAATACGCAGAACCAATCGAGGCCGCGAGGGTTTCACCCGAACCGTGCACAAAGTCCTCAATGCCAGCGGCTTCAAACCCACCGGCCACAGCCATTTGCGAGCCTACAACCTGACAGGTCCAGCCCACAGGGCAGTTGTGCATTCTGTTGCCAACCAGATCAGGATTGGCCAAAACGCCTGCGATGGTGGTCAACTCTGGATGGGCTTCGGCAAGATATTCAGGAATGAACAGACCCTCTACACCACCATCAGATAGAACTTCTGTAAGCTCTTTGATTTTTCCGTCTTCTTTAAGCGGAATATAGGCTGGGGCGGAATTGGTCCAAACTTCTGTAATGATATCAGGCTCGCCAGTTTCTGAAACTGATGCCAACGCTGGTGTGGATGCCGACGGAACGATCTGCACGGTACAGCCGTAGCCCTGTTCGAGCAAGAACTTCGCGACTTGGGTCACAATGATCGCTGATCCCCAATCCATTTCTGTAATAGACACTTCACCGCAATCAGACGCTTGAGCTGATCCAGCTGCAAAGCTAAGTGCAAGACCTGCACTTGCCGCAAGACCGAGGTGCCTTGCCTTGTTCGTAAATGTTTTCATAAACTTTTCTCCCTGGTTTACCACTTGCCATTTTTGGCTTCAGTTTCTGTTTAGTCAATTAACCATGCTAAGCGCAGTAAATAACGTTGACAACGACTATTTTGGGTTTGACCACGACTTTTCAATCTTTCGCATGTTTAATTCGAATGGGGTGTATTGGGAATGGACCGATAAGGTCTGTTTAAACGGTTTTGGGGGTGTTTCGGATCGCAAAAAACCCCCAAATAACGCAGGTTACTATGGTCAATGACCGAAATTCAAAAGTGCCGGCTATGTCACGTTGGCCGGATTATCGACATCACGCCCCAACCGCGCCAAATCCGAATACCGGTCACCGATCCGGTGATGGGGCCTGCCCCCTGTTGCTGCGCCAAGCGCAACAATAAGTTCATCGGCAGCAGGGGCGTCATAAATTGAGAATTGCACAGTTAAGTAATGGGATCTTCGCCCTGTATCGTGCTTGTCCATCAGCGGAATAGCGATCTGGGTGTTTGCCGGCCCGCGGGTATTTGTGAACCCCAGATAGCTTTTTGCAGCAACGGCTTCGCGATAGAAATTACCATATTGCAAGGTGTGAATCAAAGCAGATGCATGTTCAAGTTCGCAGTCGGTTCCAGCAACGCAAGCCTTACCATAGGCTTCTATGGCTGTCCCTGATCCGGCCAGAGCAATCAAACGTTCTGTTAGCATTTCCCCAAGCGGGGGCGCCATGCGCTGAATTTCTGGTTGCAGGTCTTCTACATATCCTTGGCCGGCCCAAGGGTTTTTCACCACCGCAGCAACGCCGATGATCCTTAAGACCGGATCAGCAGTCTTTTCGCCTTCTCGATGAATATCTTCGTCGAATGTCACAACCTTTCGAAGTTCCGGCAGTATCATCATTTTTCTCCCTTTTTGGTTTTTTGTATAAACGCCCTAAGCCGAACGGCCTTGGTCAATCGAGCAATAATCCCCATTGAAATAGAGCAAAGGTGATCCGTCGTCTGACTGGAAATCAATCACCTCACCAAAAATAACAAGATGGTCACCGGCATCGACGCTTTTTTGTCTTCGGCAAATGAAATTGGCGAGGGTTTCTTTGATTACCGGCGTTCCATGCAAAGATTTTTCATAGTTGGCTTTGTCAAATTTTTCGGCAGATTTTGAGGCAAAAAGCGCTGAGACATCTTGTTGAGTGCTGCGCAGAATATTGACCCCGAAATATTCACATTCGGAAAACACGCTTTTGCTAAAGGCCGACTTGCCAATGCAGATGAGCAAAATCGGAGGATCGAGCGAAACGGAGGTAAAAGAATTTGCGGTAATGCCGCGGGGTGTTCCATCGGACTGGCAGGTGGTGATGATGGTAACGCCGGTGGCAAATTTCCCAAAGGCGTTGCGCAAAGTGCGCGGATCAAATTGGCGCGCCGCTTTTTCAGGATCAGGGCTTAAGTATTGCGCGTTATGCTGGCCAAGCCGTGGAGGTGATCCAAGCAGCGGTGATTCAGAGGCTGAAAATCGCAAAGGGTTTGATGCCACCGTCCACGGTGCCTTTGGGTCATCAGGGTTTGACACCTGCGTGAGCATATTTCTGTTTGCAACATGTGGATCATCCACGATGTCCTGAATTGAATTTAGTGGCCCGAAAGGGACTTTACCACCAAGCATGGCTGACAGCTCTGCCTTGGTGCGGGATTTGGTCCATGTTTCGACCACAGAATTAAGTTCGTCTTTATTTTCTGCGCGGGCCGAGCGTGTTGCAAATTTTGGGTTGCTTGAAAGTGTTTCGCCCTCCATTGCATTGGCCAATATTTGCCAGAACTTATCGTCAACAATTCCGATCGCAACCGCGCCATCTTGTGCTTTAAACAGTCCGAACGGCGCAAGAAACGGATGATTATTTCCCTCGGGCCCGGGCGTTGTGCCGTGAAAATCGTTTAAGTAAACCGCACGTTCACACAGGCTGAGCACAGCATCATACATGGCAACATCTACAAATTGACCCGTGCCATAGGCATCTGCATGCCGAAGCGCAGCCATGATGCCGAACGCCATCACCATGCCTGAAAAAATATCGCCAATGCCCGGTCCCACTTTGGTAAAGCTGCCAGCATCAGGCCCAGTCAGCGACATAACCCCCCCCATGGCTTGTGCAACCACGTCATAAGAGGGCCAATCTGAATAGGGGCTTTTGCCGGACCTTGGATCCCCAAAGCCGCGAATGGCCGCATAGACCAGGCGCGGGTTCAATTCGGATAATGTCTCGTAGGATAGACCAAGGCGCTCCATCACTCCGGGGCGAAAGTTTTCCACAACAACATCAGCCGATTTGATAAGCGCCAGAAACGCATCTTTTCCCTCTTGCGTTTTTAGATCAATATCAACGCTTTTTTTGGACCGGTTTAGGCTGACAAAATAACCAGCCCATTCTTGTTTCGGATCATCTTTGCGAAACGGCCCATTAAGCCGGCTGCTATCGCCCGTTCCGCTTTCAATCTTGATCACTTCAGCGCCATGATCTGAAAGCATCATGGTACAATAAGGCCCAGACAGCATACGGCTAAGGTCTAGTACGCGAATGCCATTTAATATTCCTTTAGTGTGGGGCAACTCTTCTCAGGCTCCTGTGGTTTTGAGAAATTTAATAATCGGCCGGGTTATGGCATCGGGGTTTTCTGCCAGAGCCATATGGCGTAGGCCTTTTAGAATAATGGATTTTGCTCCGGGTATTTCTGCAGCGATAGCATGGGTCATTTCTGGCCCGTTGCCAAAATCTTCGTCGCCTGTAATCACCAAGGTTGGGCATCCAATGGCAGGATCTGGCGCAATAATTTCATCAATCCCGTCTGCAAGCACTTTATAAATTGTGTGATACACATCGGTTTTATTGGCCATAACCCACTCCCGAACAAGATCCATCATCTCGGGGTTGTTTTTGCGGAATGCTGCTGTGAACCATCGCTCTAAAGCGGCCTCTATTGTTGCAGATGGTCCATGTATGCGGGCTTGTTCAACGCGGTCTAAAATCGCTTGTTGGGCAGCGTTGGTTCTTTGATACGGTGAATGTAGGATCACTAATTTATCAACCCTGTTTGGATAGTCTTGCGCAAATTTACGCACAATCATACCGCCCAAGGAAAATCCAACAAGACCTGCTTTCGCAATTTTAAAATGATCCATCAGGGCGAGCAATTGCGCGCAAAACAATGCCAAAGATGGGGCCTTAGGGGGGGGGATGCTATTGCCATGTCCAAAAAGATCGTACGTTATTACACGATAGGTCTTCGATAGGCTGGATATCTGCCATTGCCAGGCAGACTGATTTAATCCCAGCCCATGGATTAACACTAAAGCGGGTGCAGAGGAATCGCCATATTTAGCAAAGGCGGTTCCATCAAAAGAACTAGATGTCATTTTTTCCTCGGTTGCCTGCGCCACTTTAGCAGTTGTTCCAAGCTTAACTTGGCCATTGCCATAAAACATTAAATTTTCGCCATCAAATGACGAAAAATCGCATTTTTATATTCAAATTTTGTCAAGAATGAGAATCAAAAAGCAAACTCGGGAATGCAAAGATGGTGGATATTCAAACCTACAAAATGCTTATCGACGGCGAATGGGTTGAGGCTTCGGATGGCCAAACCTTTGAATGTGAAAACCCTTCAAACGGGGATGTTTGGTGCCGTGTGCCAAAGGCCACCGAAGGGGATGTTGATCGTGCAGTGCAAGCAGCCCACCGGGCTTTTAAAAAGGGCCCTTGGGCCTCGATGTTGCCGACACAGCGTGGCCAGTGTCTGCGTAAACTTGCCGAGATGCTGGGCGAGAATTCAGAAAAATTAGGACGTATTGAAAGCATTGATACGGGTAAAATGCTGAAGGAAACACGGTGGCAAGCCAAGTATATAGCCGAATTTTTTCAATTTTACGCTGGCTGCGCAGATAAAATATCCGGTGATGTTTTGCCCATTGATAAGCCTGATATGTTTGTCTTTACCAACCGCGAACCCTTGGGCGTTGTTGCCGCTGTGGTGCCCTGGAATTCACAGCTTTTCTTGGTTGCAGTGAAAATTGGGCCCGCTTTGGCGGCAGGAAATACCGTTGTTTTAAAAGCGTCAGAGCACGCTTCGGCAGCCATGCTGGAGTTTGGCGAATTAATTGAAAAGGCGGGCTTTCCCCCCGGTGTTGTCAATATCGTAACAGGGCATGGCGACCCCTGCGGAAAAGCTTTGACAAGCCATAAAAAAGTTGCCCGCGTTTCATTTACGGGCGGGCCCGGAGCCGCCAGACAAATTCTCCATAATTCGGCAGAAAACTTTGCCGAAGTGTCGCTAGAGCTTGGTGGAAAATCGCCTTTTATTGTCTTTGAAGATGCAAATATTGAAAGCGCGGTGAATGGTTCAATCGCGGGTATTTTTGGCGCAACTGGACAAAGCTGTGTTGCCGGCTCGCGGCTTTATCTACAAGAAGATATTGCCGATGAATTTTTGGACCGGATGGTCGGATTGGCCAAAGATATTGTGATAGGTGATCCGCTTGCGGACGCCACCCAAATGGGGCCGCTTTGCACGCAAGGTCAAATGGACTGCGTCGAGCGTGAAGTGGCCAGAGCACTGGACGAGGGCGGCACATTGCTGTGCGGTGGTCAGCGTCCAAAGGGGCTTAGCGGTAACTATTATGAGCCGACGATTATTGAATGCCCAAGCCAAAAAATGCATATTGTCGATACCGAAATGTTTGGCCCTGTTCTGTCTGTCCTTCGGTTCAAAACAGAGCAAGAAGTGATCGAGCTGGCCAATGATACCGTTCATGGATTGGCGGCCGGTATATTTACCCAAGACAGCGCGCGATCTATGCGCGTGGCGCGCGCCATTGAAGCGGGCATCGTTTGGGTAAACACCTATCGGGTTGTATCACCAATTGCCGAGTTTGGTGGCAATAAGGGCTCTGGCTATGGCCGCGAAAGCGGGTTCCAAGCCATGTATGACTATACCCGTCCCAAAACCATTTGGTTCAACACATCATCAGAACCCATGGCAAATCCATTTGTAATGCGGTGAGGAGGATCTACCAATGAAATTTCAACTGGCCGTCAATTTAGAGCGCATGGACGACAGCGCAGATATGCAAGAGGTCGCGCGCCACACCATTGATATGGTTCAACGCGCAGAGCAGGGCGGATTTAGTACCGTTTGGGCCGCAGAGCATCACGCATTGGAAATGACCATCGCGCCAAATCCATTTCAGATTTTGACATGGTGGGCGGCAGAAACAAGCCATATCCGTCTCGGCACAGCCGTGGCAACAGCCGCCTATTGGCATCCCATTAATTTGGCTGGTGAGGCTGCTTTTTTAGATCTGATTTCGGGCGGCCGTTTGGAATTTGGAATTGGATCGGGGGCGTATCAACGCGAATTTGACCGCATGCGCCCGGGGCTAAAACAATCGGACGCATGGCAATATATGCAAGAAATGCTGCCAGTGGTGCGTGCACTTTGGCAAGGCGATGTTGAACATGATGGACAATTCTGGCAGTTTCCAAAATCCACATCCTGTCCCAAGCCGCTGCAAAGTGACGTGCCGGTCTGGGTTGCGGCGCGCTCACCGATCACGTTTGATTATGCGCTTCGTGAAAAATGCAATGTCATGAGCTGGCCCTTAACCCGGCCGTTTTCAGAGGCCGAGCTTTATAAAAAGCAGCTCGATGAGGCGGTTCAGAAAGCCGATAATGGGTTTAGACCAACCTTCGCTATGATGCGCCATGCTGCTGTCTATGCAAATAATAATGATCGCGATAAGGCGATATCAGCTATTCAAGGGGTCCTTGGACAGTTCGAAAATCTATTTCGCAATATGGATGATGTGCTCAACGGATTTCCAAAACAAGTATCTTTGGAAGATCTGGAAGGGCGCGAACAATACAATCCGCATATGCTGGAAGAAAATCTTCTTTTCGGCTCTCCTGATGTGGTGATTGAAAAGCTTAAACGATATCAGGCTTTGGGCGTGGATGAGTTTATTTTCTATGCCAGCATGGGGATGGACATGGAGGCGCAAAAACGTTCTTTGCAGCTTTTCTGTGATGAAGTCATTCCCGCATTTCAATAAGGATAAAAACCATGACAGATGGTGTTGAAGTAAAACGCGATGGCCATATTCTTGAGGTCAAGCTGGCACGCGGAAAAGTCAATGCAATAGATGTGCCCACATCGCAGGCCCTCGCGGCTGCCTTTGCCGAATTTCGTGACGATAAAGACCTTCGTGTTGCAATCCTTACCGGTGGCGGGGAAAAAATATTTTCCGCGGGGTGGGACCTGAAAGCGCTTAATGATGGCGAGATGCAGCTCGATAACT
>Ga0257121_1003263_pt1 | contig 10720 bp, 7 predicted proteins | sample SI106_100metaG_FD_190180 | JGI IMG/M metagenome (GOLD analysis project Ga0257121, IMG submission 190180) | Marine microbial communities from Saanich Inlet, British Columbia, Canada - SI106_100 | ecosystem: Environmental > Aquatic > Marine > Inlet | place: Canada: British Columbia | collected... | reverse complement strand
ATGACATTAAAAAATCTCTCAAAGAAAATAAAGTGGAAAATAATAATCCAAGAGAACCTGAAAATCAAGAATCTGCTGAACCTTTAGACCCTAAATACTATGATGCAGATACTGCTGAAGAAATGAGATGATCAATTGGGATGTCACACAAGAACATCAATCAATGACATCTGTATTTTTTTATAAATTGTTATTTTAAATTCTAATTTTTTGAGAAATGTGTCATTGCATATTTAAAAAATTCTTCTGGAGTCATTTTTTCAGAACTCGCTTGCATTCTAACGTATGATTCTTGACTACCTTCATAATTTACATAAATAGGCTCAATTGATTTCTTCACATCTATAATCAAATACGTTTTATCATCTTTTTTAGGGAATTCAAATTCTAGTGATGCCATAAAAGAGATATTTTGTAAAATATTTTTTAGATAATCTTTTACTGTTAATGTAAATTTGTCGATACTACCTTCGAAAAAATTTAAATCCCTCTCAATTCCTATAATTTCACTGTCATCTGAAACGCCAACAAATAATTTACCGCCATCAGAATTTGCAAACGCTGCAACCGTTATAGCTATTTCTTTTTGAATACTTTTTTTAATGTGTTTTTGATTTTGCTTTCTTTGATCTGCCTCGGATGTTTTTCCATTTCTCCTTAAACTCTCTTCTTTCATATCGTATTGGAACGTTGTTTTAAATTCATTATTTTTGTCTTCTGCACTTGGAATAATGTTGTGACTTTTACCTTCATAGTTATTTTGGTAATTAGTTGCAGGTATATTTTCAAAATCTGATTTTTGAATTTCAAATTGGTCTGTTTTTAATTCACCGATAAATTTTGATAATTGATCACACACTCTTTTTTCAAAAGCAAAAACCAATAAAATATTGATTAGTCTACTTTCAGAGATGTTTAACCCTTCTGTATGTGCTATGAATCCTGCCAACCTAGTTATTTCTCTTGAAATTTTTTTATTGATTGTAATTGTTTTTCTTAATTCAAAACCTTCATCTTTTATTTTTCCTTGATATTCTTTTATTTCATTAATTCCAATATTGAAAAAAAATGCCCCTAACAACATAGAATTGATTATTTCTGATGTTGATGTTGTTTTTGATGTTTGAATAATTTGTTCGGCCATTGCATTTCTAACAATTCCATCCATGTCTTTTGAAATTGTAATTGTTTTTCTTTCCAATGACGACATTATGTTAAATTTATTTTAATCACGGTATATTTGAGTATCAATTTCTAGAGTATTCTTAGCTGAACCATAGTTCCTCTAGCTGAACCATAGTTCATCACAGTTCATCTAGGTTCATCATAGAACTATGTGGGAAGTTTTCTTATACCTAATTTGTAAATCATAATCATGGAAGATAAAGAAAAAACCACCGATGAAATAATTGATTCTTTTGCAGATATTGCAGAAGATCAAGCAAAACAAGGCACAAGTAGACACAAAAGAGATGAATTCAAAAATTATCCTCAAAGTAGAGTCACTGAAAATAAAATTCAGGGATATTTCTTTTTAGGTGGAATTATTGTTGTAGGATTGTTCTTTGCTATTGCGCTTCTTTCTTAATTCCATAATCATCGAATTGGACAAAAGATACCTGATGCATATTGTTTAGTTAAATCTGAATCCACTCCAAATCCTCCTAAAGCATATGATGGATTCAAAAGAGCTTCTCTGTGACCCGTATCACTACCCATCCAAGAATCGATGAATCTTTCACCAACATTTTCAGGATTAATTTGATATAGTAATGGTACTTCCTCTTGTGTTAACACTTCTGCAACCCCCGTAGTTCTTACTCCTCCAACATTTGAGCAATCGTATTTCCTACCAATTTCATGATTATGAATTTCACCTTTTTCTACACTAAGTGAACTACTTGCATGGGCAATTTGGGATAATTCATTTACCTGTTTAATGTTCCCGACTCCATTTTGAGCACGTATTTCATTTACATATTCTAACATTCGTGCTTCTGCTCTAACATTTAATGGAGATGTAGATTCTAATTCCTGTTCAATTGTTTTAATTTCTGATTCTAATTCATTAGTGACTTCAGATACTTTTTCAGTTGTTTTTTCAAAAGCACCAGATGACACAAATGAAAATAATCCAATCATGATTACAATTCCTACGATTATTGCAGTAATGGATTGTCTGAATTCCTTTTTCTTTCTTGATTTTACAGTATGTTTGCTTAAACAGTTTCCACAAACCCCATTTCGTATATCTGCATTTTCTCCACAAACATTGCAAATCATAATTGTAAAATTTTGTGAATTAACTTAAACTTGATGATTTTCCAATACGCTTAAGTTAAAATAACAAATAACCCTGATTATGGGATTTTTCAAAATTCGGGTATGATTTTGTGCCTAAATCATAAATAGCTTCAATATGTGAAGTTCATATTGAAAATTATTTTATTACTTTTACTTTTAGCAATATCTAGTGGATTTGCATTCACTGATGTTTTTGCAGATGTTACAGTTGTCCCAGTAGCAGGTTCTGGTGCACCAGGATGTGAAGAAACTTCATCTGGGTGTTATTCTCCTTCTGAAATTCTAATAATCAAAGGTGAGACTGTTACTTGGAAGAACACTGATTCAGCAGCACATACTGCAACTAGTGTAACATCTGGAGGATCTCCTACAGGTGTTTTTGATTCTGGTCTGTTGATGGCCGGAGGTTCATATTCATTTACGTTTACAGATTCTGGAAGACACGAGTATCTTTGCATGGTTCATCCTTGGATGACTGGAGTTGTAGTTGTTGCAGATATTGAGATTGAAGATGATCCATATGTTCCCCCTACACCAAGTAAATCATACCCTCCTTCATCTTCCTCAGCCAATGTAAAAATTGCTAGAGATTCATCTGCTCCAGGATGTGAAAGATACAACAGTTGCTATGTGCCATCAACAATTACAGTTGATGAAGATTCTAGTTTAACTTGGTATAATGCAGATGCTGCAGCTCATACAGTAACTTCAGGAACTCCTGGTGGAGGTCCAGATGGTGTTTTTGATTCTGGTATGATGATGGCAGGAAATTCATTTTCATCTAAAATGTATTCATCTGGAACTATTGATTATTTCTGTATGGTGCATCCTTGGATGTTGGGAATAGTTTCCGTTAACTCTGTGTATGTTCCCCCAACACCTACTCCTACCACCCCTCAAAATCCTGGAATGGAAATTACTGCTACTGCAAGTAGAGGTTCAGATACTATTTCTCTTACGGGCTATGCAGTTTCAGACACTACAGATGTCACATTTAGAGTGACATCCCCTAGTGGAAATAATGTAGTAGCTGTTGATCAAGTCTCACCAGATTATAATGGGAGATTTGCAGTAGAATTTCAAATTACCTCAATGTGGGAAGAAGATGGATTCTATACCATTGAAGCAATACAATCTGCAGGATCAGGTTCGTTGTATAATCTAGAAGTACTTGTTGAAGTGACAAATGGAATGACTGAAAAAACCTCTGTAGTTGCATCTAATTTAGAAACAGGTAGTTTTCCACCAACCCCGACACCTACCCCCACCCCTACACCAACAACTCCTAACGTTCCTGCATTACCAGTTCCGTATGGTATGAATATTGTAATCCCTAGTGGAACTGACACTCCAGGTTGTGAAGAATCTAATGCTTGCTATGAGCCACGAACATTCTCAGCTGGAAAGTATTCTACAATTACTTGGTTTAATTCTGATTCAGCAGCTCACACTGTAACTAGTGGTAGTCCGGGACATGGTCCTGATGGTGAGTTTGATAGTGGTTTGTTTATGAGTGGTAGTTCATTTTCACATAGGTTTACTGATGATGGTACTTACAATTACTTCTGTATGGTACATCCTTGGATGGAAGGAAAGGTAGCTATTACTAGAAGCGGTGCAACTATTGAATCTCCAACAACCCCAACCCCGACACCAACCCCTGCACCCACCCCGACACCAACCCCTGCACCTGCCCCTTCAGGCTCAATTTCAGTCTCCGTATCTGACTCTCAATACAGTCCTAGTGACTTGGTGACAGTCAAAGTCTCTGCCTCAAAAAGCACCAATGTTGCCATTAGTGTAATTGGTCCAAATCAAGATAGTGTTGTATCTCGTTCAGTATCTACTGACTCTAGTGGAAGTGGTTCATTACAATTCAAATTGCCTGAATCTTCTCAAAATGGTTCATATCGAATTGATTCAACTGCAACAATTTCAGGAAACAAAGTTTCAGACTCTGTATCATTTACTGTAAAATCAACTACTGCTAGAATCAGTATTGCTTCATTACAACCAACTGATCAACAAGGTAATGTAGTTTCATCATTTACTAAAGGTAAACTTGGATTTGCAAAAATAGTCCTAAGTTCTGATTCTAGTGCAAGCTCACTTGTTACAATTAATTTGTTTGATTCAGATTTGACTAGTTTGGGAATTGGTTCATTTAAAACAACACTTAGTTCTGGAGAATCAGAGATGACTTTATCATTTTTTATTCCAAATGATGCAGAATTTGGAACAGGTGATATCTATGCAAATGTCTTTTCTGATTGGCCAAGTCAAGGTGGCGTTCCATTGACTGGCGAATCATCATCACAGGTGAGAATTCAATGAAGAGCATATTATTTTTAACAGTATTGCTATTGGTATCTGCAGTTCCTCTATCTTTTTCTGATACAATAACCATTAACACAAACAAAGAACAATTTGCAGGTGGCGATACTGTGGAGATTAATGGTAATGTAGAGAATGGAGTTGCAGGAGACTTTGTTGCATTAGAGATTAAAGACCCAAATGGTGAGACCATTCTCATTAGAACTGTTACACTTGGTGATGGTGGAGCGTTTTCTCTGAAATTTAAAATCCCGGAATCTGGATCTACAGGAAGTTATGATATTGTAGCAAACTCAAAACAAGGTGGACAAACAATTACTCAAACTAAAACTATTACTCAAAGTACACAGCAGTCAACTGAAAAAACATCTGATACAAAATCCTCTAGTGGCGGAGGCTGTCTGATTGCAACTGCAACATACGGTTCAGAACTATCTCCTGAAGTTCAAAAGTTACGAGAATTAAGAGATAATTCACTATTATCTACTGAATCAGGCACAAATTTCATGAATTTGTTCAATGATGTTTACTATTCATTTTCCCCAACTATAGCTGATTATGAAAGAGAAAACCCTGTATTCAAGGAAGCAGTGAAACTTGCAATAACTCCAATGATAACGTCACTGTCTATCTTGAATTATGTTGATATGGATTCAGAAAGTTCAGTATTAGGATATGGAATATCTTTGATTGTGTTGAATGTTGGAATGTATATTGGAATTCCAATATTTACAATTATAAAAATTAGAAAATGAAACCATTAGCAATTATTGGAATTATTGTTGTTTTATTTTTTGTTGTTAATACAATAGAACCTGTATTTGGAATTATCTCATATCCTTCACTTAACCAAAGATTACATGATTTACCAACATATTGTATTGTTGACCCTTATGGGTATGCAACATCTGATAGAGGAAAATATGTTAACATGGCAGTAAAAGGTGTCACTGAATGGGATGATAAATTACAAAACTATGAAACAATTAATCCCTCAATTTGGAAAATGAATTCAAAAATAATTTCTTCATCTACTGACACTTCTGGATGTGATATTGTAATGAGTTTTAAAAACAATGTTGAGCAAATTAGTGGTGATGGTAAATACACTATTGGAATATTTCGTAGTGCTAGTCAATCCATTGAAATTGCAACTCAAGGACTAAGTTTTGAAAAAATTTACAATGTAATTATTCATGAGATAGGACATTCGATTGGATTGGGTCACTATGTATCTGATGATGATGATGAAAATAAAAAATGGTATTCAGGAAAAGAATTCTCCCCATCAATTATGATTCCTACAACAAACAGTAATCCTTCACTTATGACAATTACTGGAACTGATTTGAATAAAGTACGTGCAATTTATGGCTCTGAAGGATTTTATGCATTCTCATCAAAATCTGCACCATTAATTCCTACACCAACCCCTACACCAATTATTCCAATTAAACCAATAATTCCAATAAACCCATTTGAATCAATAACCATTTCAAATGAATTGATTGTTGTAAAAAAATATGAATCCAACTATGCCAAAATCACTGGCCAGATTGATGAAGATGTTTTCCTTAAAGGCCATCCATTATACGTTCTAGTCAAAAAACCTGATCATAGTTTTGATACTCACAAGATTCAATCCACTGCTACTGGATACTTTGAATTACCTCTAGTTTTTGATGATAAATCAACAAAAGGATGGTATTCAGTTGAGGCTAGTTATTTGGAGCATATTGATCGTTCAATGAATTTTGATTTCAAAGTAGTTTCTGAATTCTCACAAAATACTCCTAAAACAAAAAATTTTGTCTTCCCTGCCCCTGAAATCTCAAGTGGGCCCTCAAAATATGGAAAATACTTTGATGATATATCAATTACAGTAAATGGTGACAAATACACTGTTACATCCCAACTAAGTAAAAACCTCCCTTCAAAACAAATCAGAATTTCTGCTGAAAATGAATGTCCATTCAAAAAACAAGTCTATGAAAAAGACTTTAGAAATAGCATGGGGACAAAAACATCTTTTTCATTTTATCAATCAAGTCACGGAAAACCTACTAACTGTTCAATTCATTTCACTATCACTGATTTTGAAGGGAGTTTGTTAGATACAACCAAAGTAGATTATAATTCTCAAACAAAAAAACAAAATGATCTATTATCTGAAACTAAAAAACCTGAAAATAAAATAAATAATAACCCTATATTCACTGATGTTCAAAAACAAAAAATGAAATTACAAAATGAAGCAGCGATATTACAGCAGGAATCATATTTTAAACTTGAGGATTTTAAAAATGATGTACTGGTATCAAAAAAATCATTAGAACAAGTTTCTGTAAATTCCCCTGAACAACAAAAAACAATCGATAAAGCATGGAAACTTTTGAAATCTAATCAGATAATTTTAAAGAATATCACTGAAAGATTTCAAAAAGGGGATGGAGAAATAAGTAATGAAAAATACGACAGTGTATCTTATTTGTTTGACATACGGAGTCATGAATCTAAAAGCATTGGTGAAAACTTGGTTGAAATATCTCGATTAATTGAAGAATCTAAATCTCAAATTAAAGAAGAATCTACACATCAATCTTGCTTTTTGATGTGGTGTTGGTAAATGAAATCAATAGCAGTTATCACAATAACCTTCTCCCTTTAATCCAAAATTTTCCTCTGAACTGTATGTCCTCATTGATAGTTTATTGTTCATGCTGTAAGAAGACGATGCACTTTGATGAGGTGAGATTTTGATATGAGAATTGGTATCATAGAAAGTGTGTTTGGCATATTACTCACTTGATAAGACTAGATAATTTCTTCTAAATGATTTCACGCCTAAGGGCGTAGTAATATTTTACCAATTCTCTTACCTGTCTAAAGTATCCCACTACATTGCTTCATACTGAAAAGAGAGGAGTTCGGAGATCATGATTCTTTTTCAAAATTCAGACCTACTTTTGTGCCTAAATCATAAATAGCAATGATATATGAAATTCATATTGAAATTATTTCTTTTACTTTTACTTGTAATGATCACTAGTGGATTTGCATTTGATGATGCTTTTGCACAAGAATTTCACAACGAAGTAGTTTCTGAATTTAATTTATCCTTTTCACTCCCAAACAACATTGTTTATGAACCAATTATTGATTCAAGTATCTCTGAATATTCAGACAGTGATTTTTTTGATTGGATTGAACAAAGCATTACTGAAGAATGTAACTCACTAACGATGAAAATAAATTATTTTACATGTGAAAAATTAAAGTTTGAAAAACAACAAAAAACAGAATCATTAGTTCCAACATACTACGTTGAATCATCCCAAACCATGGAATATGTAACAGAATTTCAAAAGGAATCCGTTCAAACTACCACTTGGATGATGGTTAGTGTCGTGGAAAATGGAGTTATTTTTTTCTACCCTGAAAATTTTTGGGGATTTGATGGAGTGGCAGTAGTATCTAGTATTGCAGGATATTCTGACGGAACACAAGAATTTAGATATTGGAATCAAGTCATAATTTTAGAAAAACCAGACCCTCAACTAATTACTGATTCATTTCAAAATGTGATTGAAGATAAAAGATTTATCAAAAAAACATTGCCTGTCAATGTTTTCATTTTAGGACATGATCTTACTGCTACTGAACTTTTAAAATTAAAAACGAATCTTCCTTCAAAAACAACTCCGATCCTATTAGGTACTTCACAATCAATTGGCATAGAATACCTTTATGATTTCAACATAGTTTCAATTAATGATGAAATAAGTGAGGGCCTTAAGAAAATGATAAAGTTAGAATCTCAAAAATCAGATTTGATGGATAGAATTATTGATGAAGTGTCGGTTGAACATTTGTGGTTTAACGAGTCTCACCCTGAATGGTTTAGTGAAAAAAACAACTGGCCAGATGATCCCATTCTTGAAATTGCACATGATTACAAAATATTAGATGCATCTATTGTGGAAGATTATCTTTTTTCTAATTTGATAAAGAATAAACATGAAAATGAAATAAACATTATTTTTCTCGATTATGATCTTGAAGAAATAGACTTTCTTAGAAACTATCAGATTAGTTCAAGAGATGATTCTACAAATAAACAGTTTACATCCATAGGGTTGATGGGGTATGGTGGACAAAATGATCTGTATTTCATTGATTTGTACTCAGTCCCTTGGAAACAATCCAGAATAAATGAAAATAATGAGTTAGAGTATTTTTGGTCAGATGATTTTAAAACGTTACATGATTGCACAAATTGTTTTGAAGTATCTATTTCTGAATATACTGAGAGCTTTCTAAATTCTGTGGTAACTCCGTTTGTAGTATATGATCCTGGGGTTTATTCTGAAATTAATGTAGAACTTTTAATTTATCAAAGATCTGGATTACACTCCATTACGGAATCAACACTGCCAAAATTAATCAATACAGATGTTCTCAAAAAAGAACTTTCAGAATTATATCCATATGCCAATTGGGAAATAGGTGTAACTCTTGCCAACAAAAATTCGGATATTCTTGATCAGTGGCTTATCAAAGAATTAGAAAAACCTCTTTTTCTCAGAGACTTAGACTCTAATGAGATTATTGAGGGAACTGAGCTTTATCAAGGAATTTCAAGTGAAAACTTTAGGCCAATTATGAAATGGTGGTCAGATGAAACAAATCCTCAGAATTATTTTAAAACTACAACAAAAACTATTCCTGTTTTATTGATATTGTATAATGGAGATTATGAATTATTTATTGATGAAATTGGAGTTAATGGAATAGCTTATCCTGATGATGAGAATCCATCTGAATCCTGTTGTATATTTGCAGTAAAAAATGAACGAGAGTTTTGGAATAATGAATATGGTGTTACTGATCTTATCTTACATGAAATGGGTCATGTAATGGGATTGAATCACCCATTTGATAATGTAGATGATGAAAATTTCTCTCAAAACCAGTTTTGGAATTTTTATTCTAGTCCTATGACATATGCAAATCCTAACCACCCACTTGCTTGTGCAGGATATTTCAATAATATTCGTGCAGAAAAAGAGATTCATGTTACATATGGTAAGGGGTTTGAACTAGTTTTGAAAAATATAGATCTTTTAGAGAATCTATGTGGAACTGCAGGAACAAAATTTACTGATTTTGAGAAAAATAGAATATTTGACACCATGGTGGGAATTCAATTACAAACAGCACAATCGAATCTACAATGGTATAAAGCAACATCAAATCAGCCCGATATGGCAAAAATTACTCAGGTTGAATCATTGATTTTACTTGCATCTAAAGAATTTTCAAAAAAGAATGGAGATCAAAATTTGACACTTCAGCAAGCAGTACAATCTAACAAAAAATCCGCCGCTCTTGTTTCTTCATTACAATCTTCCTTAACAGGATTGATTCCTTCTGGAAGTGTTATTTTAGATGAATATGTTGATAATGGATTTCAAATCGCTGTTTTTTTAAATAAAGAGACAATTGAACCCAATTCTCCAGTACTGGTAAACATTCGTGGAAATATTGGCACGAATCTTCCATATCCCAATTTGAATGGGTATTCTGTATCTCTGTTTTCAGAAAATGATTTGAAAAATTATGATTATTCAATGGCTATTTTAGAATCCGGAAGTTTTGAATTTACAAAAAGATTGGATTATTCTTTTCCTGATGGAAATTATATTCTTAGTATTGGAGATTACTCGATAGGATTTAGATTGTTTAAACAAACTTCCGAAAACCAAATTATCATTCCAGAATGGATAAAAAATAATGCAAAATGGTGGGCACAAGGAACTATTGAGGAAATAGATTTTGTAAACGGACTTCAATTTTTGATTAAAGATGGGACAATTACAATCCCAAAAATATCTCAATCCTCTGAAGATATGATACCAACTGAAATTCCAGAATGGATAAAAAATAATGCAAAATGGTGGGCTGATGATTTGATAAGTGATGTTGATTTTGTAAAAGGAATACAACACCTAGTAAAACAAGGAATAATCCAAGTGAATTAAAATGATTTCACGCCTAAGGGCGTAGTAATATTTTACCAATT
>Ga0257121_1003262_pt1 | contig 10723 bp, 10 predicted proteins | sample SI106_100metaG_FD_190180 | JGI IMG/M metagenome (GOLD analysis project Ga0257121, IMG submission 190180) | Marine microbial communities from Saanich Inlet, British Columbia, Canada - SI106_100 | ecosystem: Environmental > Aquatic > Marine > Inlet | place: Canada: British Columbia | collected... | reverse complement strand
TTTGAGTAGTAACGATTTTTTCAGCATTATTAAAATCACCGGGACCATAGGAAGCCAATACCCATAAAATTATTGAAATGGCAAGTATTATTTTTCCCGCTCCAAACACGAAAGCTTTCGTTTTTTCTACCACAGTAATCCCTACATTTTTAAACATTGGAAGTTTATAGTTGGGCATTTCAATGACAAAAAAAGATTTACTTTTTAAATCTAAAAATTTATCGAGTACATAGGCTGCAACAATTGCAGCTCCAAACCCCAATCCATATAAAACAAGTAAGGTAAAGCCTTGCAAACTTATAAGCCCAAGTATTCTTCCTTCAGGGATGACTAATGATATAATGATCATATAAACAGGGAGCCTCGCCGAACAGGTGGTAAAGGGTGTTACTAATATAGTAATGAGTCGTTCTTTCCAATTTTCGATATTTCTAGTGGCCATAATTGCAGGAATAGCACAAGCAGTTCCAGAAATTAAAGGCACTACACTTTTTCCACTTAAACCAAATCGGCGCATGATTCTATCCATTAAAAAGACCACTCGACTCATGTATCCAGTTTCTTCTAAAATGGAAATAAATAAAAATAAAAATGCGATTTGTGGAATAAAGATAACAATCCCACCTAATCCAGGAATGATCCCTTCAGAAATTAAATTAGAAAAATCTCCTATAGGTAAATTTATTTTTAGCCACTCACTTAAGAACGTAAAGGCGTTATCAATCATATCCATGGGGTACGTGCTCCAATCAAATATAGCCTGAAAAATTAATAGTAAAACTGAAAAAAAGATGACATATCCCCAAATTTTATGAGTTAATATTCGGTCAAACCTACTCCGTAGATCTTTTGCATTTTTTACATCTACGTGTAAGGTCTTTTTAAGGGTTTCGTTGATAAATTGATATCGAACAATGGTTTCTTTTTGTTGTAATCTTTTTAAGGTACTAACTGATTCCGTTTGCAAGGTTTTAATTCCTTTAAAATCATTACGCTCTAGTTTCCCAAAATTTACATCATGAGTAATTACGAGCCACAACTTATAAAGGTCTTGGTTTGGAAACGTTTTTTGAATTCTATCAAAATAGGCGGGTGCAATTTTAGAGGAATTTAAACACGGTTTTAAAGATAGGTTTTGATAATTAGCAATTCCTGTTTTTAACGCTTCAAACCCTGTGTTTTTCCGAGAACTAATTAATACAATTTTGGTTTCTAGTATTGTTTCTAATTGTTGCACATCTATAGAAATTCCTTTCCGATTCATCCTATCGGCCATATTGATGGCTAGAATCGTAGGGATTCCTAAATCTTTAATCTGCGTGAATAAGAGAAGATTTCTTTTTAAATTTTCAATATCAGCGACGACAACCGCAACATCAGGAAAGTCTTTATCTTTTTTATTGAGCAATAATTCAATCACCACATTTTCATCTAAAGAAGAAGCATTTAAACTATAAGTTCCTGGTAGGTCAAGAATGTGAGCTTTTATATTTCTCTCTAAATTACAAGTCCCTTGTTTTTTTTCTACGGTGATTCCCGGATAGTTTCCAACTTTTTGGTTGAGACCAGTTAGCGTATTAAATACCGACGTTTTACCGGTATTTGGATTACCAATAAGCGCTACATTTATTTGTTTAGCCATTGACAAGTTTAATTTCAATCTTACTAGCCATTTCTTTTCGTATTGCTAAATGACTTCCGTTAACAGTTAGATACAAAGGGTCTTTAAATGGAGCTTCTTGTATTAAAGAAACTTCGTTTCCAGGAAGACATCCCATTTCTAATAATTTTAGAGGGATAACGTCCACAGAAAAATCTTTAATGATCGCCTTTTGGCCTATTTTTAAAGATGCAATTGTAAGCATTTTTATTTAGATTGATTTTAAACAACAAATGTAAGCTAAGATATTGATATGAAAAAATGTTGTTTCGTAAAAGATTTAAAATACAGGGTTTAGCAAAAAGTTATTGCTCTTTTTTAAGAATATCAATATCATTTAAAAGGGATTCAATATCTTCTTCAAGGGTACCGTCATAATAGCCTCTAATTCTTTTTTTTTGGTCAACAAGTATAAAATTTTCGGTATGAATCATATCATATTCACCTCCGTCACCGTATGATTTTACCGCCAAATACGATTTTCGAGCTAATTGATAGATTTCTTTTTTATCACCGGTCACTAAGTTCCATTTGCTGTCCAACACTCCTTTGTTTAAGGCGTATTTTTTAAGTTGCGCGACCGAATCTATTTCGGGAGTCACTGTATGTGAGAGTAGCATTACATCTGGATCTAATTTTAATTGGTTTTGTAGTATCACCATATGGTCAGTCATAATAGGGCAAATTGTTTGGCAGGTAGTAAAGAAAAAATCGGCTATATAAATTTTATTATTGTAGGTGTCTTGAGTGACTGTTTTTCCATTTTGATTGATCAAAGAAAAATCTGCAATCGTATGGTATTTTTTTACATGCTGTATGGTGCTGTCGACCAACTCTTCATTGACTTGCGCTGGCTGAAATATAGGCAATACCTCTCTTGGCTTTAAGATTTGATAAAAAATAGATATGATGACAATGGACATCACCAAAAGTACTATTGCAAAAGATTTATAGTAGGAAAAAAACCTGAGCATTTAATTTTTTTTAAAAGCACAAATTTAGCGGACTTTAACCACATTCCAAATGAAACAGATCATCTATTTAAAAATAATCGTAAAGAATAAGATCAGGAGTTGCTTTATAGACATTAAATTTTATTTTTAAATAGTTAATAAAAAGGTAATAAACGCTTGGTTAACGAGGTTTGTAATATTAATTTTCTATTTTTGCACGTTAATTTTATAGACTATGAGTCCATTTGCTGTTAAGGCCATACAACTGTTATTAAGCCTTTCGTTATTAATTGTATTGCATGAATTAGGACATTTTATTCCTGCAAAACTATTTAAAACCCGTGTTGAAAAATTTTACTTATTTTTTGATGTAAAGTATTCCTTATTCAAAAAGAAGATTGGAGAAACCGTTTATGGAATAGGATGGCTACCATTAGGAGGTTATGTGAAGATTTCCGGGATGATTGATGAGAGTATGGATAAAGAACAGATGGCTTTACCACCGCAACCTTGGGAGTTTAGATCTAAACCAGCTTGGCAACGACTCATCATTATGTTAGGTGGGGTTACGGTTAATATTATTGTTGGGATGATTATCTACATCTGTATATTTTATTTTGTCGGACAGAAAATAGTTACCAACGAACAGTTACCAAACGGATTTGAAGTTTCTCAAACCTTTAAAGAATTAGGATTTAAAAACGGGGATCAAGTTTTAAAATTAAACGAAGAAGAATTTGAAAATTTAAATGACCTAAATCGTTTTTTATTTTTAAGAGATGTCAACTCCTTAACGGTTAAACATCCTGATGGTAATACAGAAACCCTATCTGTCCCTGAAGATATTGGAATGACCATGTTTAAGGCAGGAGAACTTCAGCCTTTCCAACCTGTTAGAAGTACCATGCTGGATACCATTATTGAAAATTTACCTGCTCAAAAAGCAGGATTATTAAAAGGGGATCGGGTACTTTCGATCAATGGAATTGAAATAACTAATTGGGCTGATATGTCCGATTTGGTTAAGAAAAACCCTGGTAACGAAATTATTATACAAGTTGCAAGAGCTGGAGCCGTTGAGACCTTTAATCTTACTCCCACCGAAAACGGAACGATTGGAATTAATAACTTTGGAACCGAATACCAAAACGCCTACAAAGAAGTAAAATACAGCTTTTTTGAAAGTTTGGGAGGAGGAATTAATTACGGATACAACATTCTTACAGACTACGTAAAACAATTTAAATATGTGTTTACCTCTAAAGGAGCTTCTCAAGTTGGAGGCTTTGGCGCCATTGCAAATTTATTTCCTGGCACTTGGAGTTGGATTGATTTTTGGCACACCACCGCATTGATATCTATTATATTAGCTTTTATGAATATATTGCCTATTCCAGCCTTGGACGGAGGTCATGTAATTTTCTTGCTTTATGAGATGGGTACTGGACGTAAGCCTAATGAAAAAGTTATGGAATACGCACAAATGGCAGGATTTATCATTTTAATAACTCTGGTATTGTTCGCCAATGGTAACGATGTTTACAGGTGGTTATTTAACTAATAAAAATTGAAATTTATTTGTTGCAGATAAAAAATATTTTATATTTGCACCCGCCTTCAAAACAAACAGGTTTTAAAAGGCAACAATTACGATCTTATAAAAACGAATACAAAAATAAATTCCTCTTTAGCTCAGCTGGTTAGAGCACCTGACTGTTAATCAGGGTGTCCTTGGTTCGAGTCCAAGAAGAGGAGCCATATTAGACAAGAGGTCATTTTTGACCTCTTTCTTTTTTTTAATACCTTTCAAAACCTTACTGGCCAACATAATAGATTCGATCTCCGGAGTGAAAATGTTGTTGCAACTCTCGAAATCAAAATTTTCGAATTTTTCGGTAAAGATGCAACCAAGAATCTTTTGTTTGGTCTTTCCAACCGCTTTATCCTCTCAGTAAAATCTCCATTTACCCAAAATGATATTATAAATAATACCAAATTAAATTTAATTATTATATTTTTATAAAAAACAGAAGTTATGGTAAAAATAATTATTCAATGGAACAGAGATGAATGCTATGTTAATGGACCTGAATTAGAACAACTCTATAAGTTTGAAGATAGTTCTAATTCGTTCGTCGCAAAGAAACAAGACGGAACAGTTAATGATGATTCAATTACCCTAATAAATGAATTTATAAAAAAATATAGTTCATTACATAAAGATATACATAACATATTTACTGTCTCAGAAGAATATATGTCTATAATGATTGATTTGTCAGGAGGTCAAGAATTACTACTTCCAGAAGATAGCAATAATATTTTCGCTAAATTATTTGCTAGCAATTTAGATAACAAAAGGGGACCTGGTTTTGGCTTGGAGCCTTTTCCTGAGCAATTTTATCAAGAATTATTTAACATTTTTAAGGATGTTGAAAAGAACAGTTTTGATGATGATGGAATTGATTCTGACATTAATGGAACTCTTTCCGGAAATTTTGAAGGATACTATGCTTTCAGTGCCAAACTGAAACCAAACGGAATACTTTGGGACACTGAACATTATTCAGATTATAATGAAGATAATGATGAAGATTGGTAGTCTAATAATTCTCTACAAGTAAGATTTTTCATTTCAGAAGTATCTGCAAGTTCGCTAAATGCTTTTTCAGAGATTAATTTTAAAAAACCTTTCTTATCTGTTAGTGGACTTATTTTCTTAATTTTTCTATCCTTAATTGCTATTCCCCTTGAGTGAGATTTTATTATTCTTTTTGAATTTATTTGTTGCAAAGTACAAGGCTCCCAGTCAACTAATATTGGTTTATCATTATCAATAAAAATATTTCTGAGGTGAATATCTCCGTGAAAAATATCTTTTGAATGAATATCATCTAAATAAATCGCAAGTAAGTTAAGCTGGGGTTTATCTAATGGTTGATGTTTACCTTTAAAAAGTTGGGATTTTAAAATTAAATTTGATTCAGTCCATTCATAATCAAAAAAATATTGACTAACACTTTTGACAAGGTTTAAACGAATCTCAATTTTTTCAAAACTATCAAGTAAGACATCTTTTGGATATATTTTGTAAAAATGATTCTGTGTTCGTCTTTTATATATTTGATTGTTAATTAAGTTATTTGAGGAAGTTTTCACAATCAAATATATGAAAATCATCAAAACCTTACTGATCTAATCCTTTATAGAGGGCTATGTTATTGTGTTGCACTTCCTTCAAAATTAAAGGAAGTTTTCACTCGTTACTTAAGTGTTTTTGAGGAGGGAGAAATGGATTTCTTACAAAGCGAGTGGATCGTTAAAAGAAGAAATTATGCTGCAACTTTGAATAATAGGGGGAGCAAAAAGGTTTACAGAGATGTAAGCCTTTTTTTGTTCATATCTCTAACCAGTTGTTAAAGACTCCTAAAAGCATCTACTATTAATTGACAATAAGTATCTCAAAGAACAATCTAAATTTAGTAAAACTGGCAGACAATTGACAGATATTTATGTTCTTTTCGACTTTTAGCAGTTTTCTCAACAGTCGTTGTACCAACTCCTCTGAACTATTTTTGTTAGAATAAAAAAACTTCTTTATCATTCTTAAAACACTTAAATTCTAACATATAATTATCTGGGTCTTTTACAAAGAAAGACAGATGTTCTCCTACCGAATCCTTCATAAATTTAGTTTTAACTGATGTACCTATATCTAATTGTATAATTTCTCTATACAATTTACCAAACGCTACAATATCCATAATGATTCCAAAATGAAAAGAAGGCAGTATTTGTTCTCCTAAACGATAATTTTTAAATTCAAAATTAAAGTCTCCAGATTTAACAAATGTTATTTGGTTTCCATACAGATTAATATCTAACCAAGCATTATTATTTCTACCTACTTTTGCTTTTAAAATTTCCGAATAAAAAACTCTTGTTTTATAAATATCTCTACAGGGAAGTGATAAATGAAAATTTGCTGCCATAATTATGGTTTTTTAAGTTTAAAGATAATTAACGTATTTTCCTATTGTTATTATTGATTGTTTTGCGCTAAAATAATTCATGCTTTTAATAATTAAAAATTATCATCTAAATTTTCTAAATCATCAAAAGAGCTATCATCTTCTTGATAATCTTCCAAAGTTTGCTCTAACTTTGAACTTATTTTAACTAAATAAACAGTAGTGTCTGTTCTTACTTCAACTGTACTAATTGTTTTTCCCTCAGAATTCTGAAAAGAAATAATATCACTGTAATCATATCCGTCAGGATATTTTTCTACTAATAAATCTAAAATATCAGTATTAAGTTTCTCATAATCTACAATTACTCGTTTCATAATTACATGTCTAATAAATAAGCAAAAATTAACGGAGCAACAATCGTAGCATCGCTCTCTATAATAAATTTTGGTGTGTTAATATCTAATTTCCCCCAAGTAATTTTTTCATTAGGAACCGCTCCAGAATATGAACCATAACTTGTAGTAGAATCACTTATTTGGCAGAAATAGCTCCAAAAAGGTGTGTCTTTACGTTCCATATCTTGATATAACATTGGTACGACACATATTGGAAAATCCCCAGCTATTCCACCTCCTATTTGAAAGAATCCTATACCACTTTCAGAATTACCTGTGTACCAATTTGCAAGAAAGGTCATATACTCAATTCCAGATTTCATAGTACTTGCTTTAAGTTCTCCTTTAAGAACATAACTTGCAAAAATATTTCCCATAGTACTATCTTCCCAACCTGGGCAAATTATAGGTAGATTCTTTTCTGCTGCTGCATACATCCATGAATCTTTTAAATCTATTTCGTAGTATTCTTCTAAGACGCCAGACAATAATAGTTCATACATATACTCATGCGGTAAATAGCGTTCTCCTTTATTTTCTGCTTCTTTCCATATTTTATAAATATGCTGTTGTAATCTTCTAAATGCTTCTTCTTCTGGAATGCAAGTATCTGTAACACGGTTGAGACCTTGTTCTAATAAACCCCATTCTTGCTCTGGAGTTAAATCACGATAATTAGGAATACGTTTATAATGAGAATGTGCAACTAAGTTCATGATATCCTCTTCTAAATTTGCTCCTGTACAAGAAATGATTTGTACTTTATCTTGTCGTATCATTTCAGCAAAAATCTTTCCTATTTCTGCGGTACTCATTGCTCCTGCCAAAGACACTAACATCTTTGAGCCTTTATTTAATTGCTCCTCATAAGATTTAGCTGCATCAACAACAGTAGCTGCATTAAAATGTAGAAAGTATTCTTCTATAAAGTTGGTAATTGCGCCTTTAGTATTCGTCATCATCATTAAATTTTATATAGTTACGTAATCGATTAGGCTCTTCGTAAGTGTCTTCATAAGTATCTTCAGATTCATTATTTTGAAATTTATAGCTCAACATTTTATAGTATAATTTGGCAGCTAAAAAATCTGAAGATTTGTCAACTTCATTTGGACACAACTCAACGATATCAAATCCAACAACATTCTTTTCTTTAAAAACTTGTTTCAAGAAATCTAATGTTTCATACCAAAGCAAGCCACCAGGTTCAGGCGTTCCAGTACTTGGCATTATTGAAGGGTCAAAAGCATCTAAATCAAATGTTATAAATACATTATCTGTCATCTGATCAATAGCTGAATCCATCCAAGAATCATCCATTGCCATTTCGTGAGCAAAATAGGTTTTGTCTAAATTCATAATAGATTTCTCTTTTATGTCCATAGAACGAATACCTACTTGAATTAAATTGGTGTTCTGACTGGCTTCGTAAACTGCACAAGCATGATTACAAGAACTACCATCATAACTTTTTCGTAAATCGGCATGTGCATCTATGTGCAATACTGTTAAGCTTGGAAACATTTCATTAAATGCTCTAATTGTTCCAATAGATATAGAATGTTCACCGCCAAAAACAGTTACAAATTTGTTCTTTTTTATATAGCTTTTAGTTTCCTGATGTACAGCATCAGCCATAGCTTCTGGTGTAGCATTTACTGTTATGGGTTCAGTTAAATAAACACCTTGTTTATAAACTTCTGAATCGGTTTCAATGTCATAAAGTTCCATGTTTTCAGAAGCATTTAAAAAGGCATTTGGTCCTTTATCTGCTCCTTTTTGCCATGTACTCGTTCCATCATAAGGGACAGGGATTAATACAATTTTTGCGTGTACTAATTTCGCGAATTCTTCTGATATTCCAGCGTAAGTTTTAGTTTCCATTTTATTTATCTGCTAATAGTATTTCTGTATCTGTATTTTGAATTATGTCTGTTTCAGGCTTTTTATCATAGCCTAAAATTTCAAGTAACTCCTCACTTTTTTGTTGTTCTCTAAATAACTGTGTTGAGATATTTCCATAGGCATCTTTATCTATTAATATATGCTTAGGAGCAGGAATCAAACAATGTTGTAAACCTCCATAACCCCCAATAGTTTCTTGATAAGCTCCAGTATTAAAAAATCCGATATATAATGGTTTATCTTTATTATATTTTGGTAAATAGATAGCGTTCATGTGTTGCTCACTATTATAATAATCGTCGCTATCACAAGTTAATCCTCCAAGTAAAACACGTTCATAAGAATCATTCCAACGATTTATTGGTAACATAATAAAACGTTTATTTATAGCCCAAGTATCTGGAAGTGTAGTTATAAATGAAGAGTTTATCATATTCCATTTTTCCCTATCGTTTTGTTGCTTTTGATACAACACTTCATAAATTGCTCCACCACTCTCTCCAACTGTAAAACTTCCAAACTCTGTGAAAATATTAGGCACATCTACACCTTCTTCTTCACAGGTAAGCTTAATTTGATTAATGATTTCATCTATGATGTATTCATAATCAAAATCAAATGCTAATGAATTTTTAATAGGGAATCCTCCTCCAATATTCAAACTGTTTAGAGTTGGACATATCTTTTTTAAACTTGTATAAACTTTTAGACATTTTAAAAGTTCATTCCAATAGTAAGCATTATCTCTGATACCTGTGTTAATAAAGAAATGAAGCATTTTAAGTTCTACTTTAGGATTGCCTTTAATTTGTTTGTTGTAAAAAGGCAAAATGTTTTTGTAACCTATTCCTAATCGAGAAGTATAAAATTCAAATTTTGGGTCTTCTTCCGAGGCTATACGAATACCTATATTATAGTTTCCATATATTTCATTTGAGAGTAAATCTATTTCTTCGTAGTTGTCAATAATTGGAATGCAATTTTGATGTCCATTATTGATTAACCTCGCAATATTTGTGATGTATTGAGCACGTTTGAAACCATTACTGATAACAAATGTATCGTCATTTATTTTTCCTTCTTCTTTTAAAGTTTCAATAATATCTATATCAAAAGCCGAAGAGGTTTCAATATGTATATCATTCTTCAAAGCCTCATTTAATACATGCTTAAAGTGTGAACTTTTTGTACAATAGCAATAATTATAGTTCCCATTATAACTATGCTTCTTAATGGCGTTCTCAAACCATACCTTTGATTTATTTATATTATCGGAAATTTTAGGTAAGTATGTGAATTTTAAAGGTGCCCCATAAGTTTCAACCAATTTATTTAGGTCTATATCATGAAAGCGTAAGTAGTCTTTGTCAAGAAGAAATTCTTCTTGAGGAAAATCAAAAGTTTGATTGATTAAATCAATATATTTTGTATTCATTATAAATGTGATAAAAAGTCATTAAAATCCGAAAGCAGGTATGCTTTCTTAAAAAGAATTAATAACTTAAAATCAAATCATAATTTGATATTGCATTTTGAGGACAAAACACAATTTATACCGTGTAGATATGTTTTTCACTACGGAAGTTAGCTTTAAATTTCGGTGACTTACTCCGTAAGCTTCTTTTGAATATGACTTCCTAATTTCCAAAAGACCGAACTTATAAACATGTTTCAATTTGTTCAGCTAAAAGCTCCTATGATTAAAGCTTTAGTATAACAAATTAAATACAAAAGATTGAATAAATAAAATAGTTTATCTTTTTTTATTAAATTTTAAAAACCAGCTTAAAAATATAATTACAATGAAAAATTTTACGATTTATATGCTAAACGTTG
>Ga0257121_1003261_pt1 | contig 10723 bp, 10 predicted proteins | sample SI106_100metaG_FD_190180 | JGI IMG/M metagenome (GOLD analysis project Ga0257121, IMG submission 190180) | Marine microbial communities from Saanich Inlet, British Columbia, Canada - SI106_100 | ecosystem: Environmental > Aquatic > Marine > Inlet | place: Canada: British Columbia | collected... | reverse complement strand
AATTCTGACTCAATCAAACCTTACAGGGGCTAATTTAAATGGAGTCGATCTTAGCAATAAGGATTTGACTGGAGTCAATCTGACTGCAGTCGATCTTAGTAATACTGATTTGACTGGAGCAATCCTTAAAGATGCCAAAAAAATTGAAATAAGTATAAATAATCCAAGTAATTCAAATTGACCAGTGTTAAATGAAGTCCAAAATCTGAATGTTACTAGATAGGATTTACAGGGGTATTCTTACTTAATCCAAACGGTAGCTCTAATTAAAGCTCTTAACTGCTTCCAACACATCTGAAGCTTCAACCAGCTTCATGCAATTATGATGCTTGAGTGGACAGATCCTCTTCATACATGGCTGGCATTCTAAATTCTTTTTAACTATCATGCTCTTTTCATTCATCCATTGCGAAGTTACCTTATCCTTGGTTGGACCAAAAATTGTCACTGTTGGAACCTGTAAAGCTGCTGCCAAATGCATTGGACCACTGTCACCAGTGATAAATAAATCAAGATTAGTAATTTGTGAAATTAGCTCTTTAATAGTCATTGTAGCTGCTAGATTTTGGTAATTATCAACACCTTTCTCAATCAAATACTCCTCAAGATCATTTGCAATATCTTTTTCTCCAGGTCCACCTAAAATAATAATGTCGTACTGACTAGATAAATCACTAGCTACATCAGCAAACCCTTTTGAATACCAACGTTTAGCGCTTCCATAAGTCGCACCTGGATTAATCCCCAATAATTTATTTTTTTTATCTTTATTTTGCTTTTTAGTATGCAATACCAATCTACTTGCAATAGTATTGATTTTCAGACTATCGTTAATAAAATTATTATATTTTTCTACCTGGTGATCTTTGTTATATATTTTTTTATCAAATTGATACTTACTTTTAGATGAAATACAAAATTTGATAAATTTTGCTCGAAACGAATTTCTAAAAGAGAAAAATACATCAAATTCTTCAAAGTCCTTCAGGGTTTTATACAAATTAATAAATTTTTTATCCAACACATAAGTTTTAATTACATTTGGATGATTTTTTAAAGCTTCAATAGAGATAAACGAACCAAGTAAAGTAATTTCAACATCATTAAAATGTTTTACTAGATTCTCAATCGCAGGAGTAGTCATTACTGAATCACCAAGCCATGTGGGAAGTTCAATCAGAATTTTCTTCACACTAACTTATAATGTTTTTTACTCAACTCTATACCAAAAAGTTTTTCAAGTTTAATCATTAATCGGTGTTTTACTTGTTTTCGAGTTGGTTTATATGTACTATCTAATTTATATAGTCCAGTATCTTTGGTAAGCCAATCTTTCATAATTTTTGGATGTGACCCTTGAAATTCTTGAATAATTGTCTGATCCATTTGAGTATAGTCAACTTTAACAGCCTCGCCACTGCCACCCCAGTACTTTTGAACCTTACTACTTTTAAGTTTCATCTGGTCTTCACTACGAACCCAACCATAATGGTAACAAGTCACTCCCGTATGTTTAGCCCTTGGATATCTACCTTTTTTATTAGACTCTAGAACAAGCCAAAAAAGCCCATCTGGTGCATAAGATCTTACTGAATTTTTAATAATTCTTGCTTCAGAACGATACCAACCAGGTGAATTAAGCAAACTATTGCCATTTCCATAAAAATGATAAAAATCAAAAACTAGCGCTTCAACATTAGAATCATTTAAATGAATTTCCATTGATCTTTTTATTTGGTCTAATTCTCTCTCATGGTAGACTTCATCACCTTCAATATAAAAAGCCCAGTCTCCAGTGCAATTAAATTGTGCGATCATTTTTTGCTGGCCATAGACATAGCCTTTATTTTGCATTGAATCATTCCATGTTGACTCAATAATACGAATTTTTGAACTGGAAATTGATTTAATAAGCTCTAATGTATTATCTTCACTCTTACCAACATTAATTATAAACTCATCCACAAGTGGAAGAATAGATTGGATTGATTGTAAAAATGGATACCCAAGTATCTGTCCATTTTTAATGAATGTAAATGCACTAATTTTCATATCAATAAAATATAATCTACTAAATGGTCTTTATATCTCTTCTATCATGCTGAGAAGTAATTTCTGACTTAGCCCCATTGAACATAAATAATCTATTCTCAATTTATTTGTAAAAAATCTAAGTAAGTATGCTTTTATTCTTTTAACTAAAAACACTTAAAGGTATCTATTAATACCCAAATTACACCATACTAAATTCTTTTTAATAGCATCTTCTAAAAAAAAATCGTTAGCAGAAGCACTATCTTGACTATTAATAATCCTTTCATTATGAAATAAATGGTACTGAATTCCTGAAAATTTTATATGCTGCTTATAAATCCCTGAATTAAAAAGTCTTTGAACAAATTCACTGTCTTCCCTACCCCAAGAAGTTATTTCTTCATTAAAGCCATTAACTTTTAAAATGTCCTCCTTGTATAAGGAAAAATTACATCCTCGAATTCGATTAATATTTGTACTTTTAAAAGAGCTCAATAATAATGTAATAAAAGGAAAGCGGATCATATTTAATTTATTTTTAGCATTTTTTAAAAAAAAAGAAGGCCTTCTAAAAAGATTCTTTTTAAATAGATTTCTAGTAAATTTTTCTTGAAGTAGTACTCTACTTCCTTGAATATAGACCCCCAACTGAGCAAAGCTTTTATGATCTTTAATAAAGTCCTTGTGCAGCACGGTATCCCCATCAATCATTATAATGTAATCATAATTTGATTTTGCAATCGCACGATTTCGAGAATGAGGAATCCTGCAGCCTTCATCTTCTTGCCATGAATGAATAACAGGAATAGGCAAAGTATTAGAAAACATTTTTACTACATCTAAAGTTGACTGGCCACTTCCATCATCAGCAATAATTATTTCATCAGGCAATAATGTTTGTGATAAAACACTTTCTAAAACAAAATGCAATGCTTCTGGCCAATTGTAAGTACAAATGATTAAACTACACTTCATAAAAAAAACTAATCAATAAGAGCTCATCATATGATTATACATGCAGCTATATTAACAAAATTTATTAAGTCAAACTCATATTTAGTATTTAAATCAATAATATTTCGGTAACATTTATATCTATATATGTTTTGAATTTTATGGTTATTTTTTGTCAAAAATTTTTTTTATTATTTATCTAATTTTATGAGTATCTCCATTTATATTATTGCATTCAATGAAGAAGATAAAATTAGTGATTGTATAAAAAGTGCGCTCTGGGCAGATGAAGTAATAGTTGCAGATTCTCATAGCACTGATAAAACAAGTCAAATTGCTGAAAATCTAGGTGCTAAAGTTATTCATATTCCTTTTACTGGCTTTGGAGATTTAAGAAACCAAGCAATCTCTTATTGCAAAAGTGACTGGATACTTAGCCTTGATTCAGATGAAAGATGTACAGAAAAAGTTAGAGATGAAATTTTATCTATTATCAAAACTTCAACCTTTGACATATACCGAATACCAAGAAGAAACTTCTTTATGGGTAGATGGATCAAATATTCAGGATGGTATCCTAACTTTAGGCAGCCTCAATTATTTAAAAATGGAAAAATGAAGTATTCTTTAGACCCAGTCCATGAAGGCTTCGTTAGTCTTAGTGATAATAAAATTGGCGAGATAAAAAATAGTATTTGGCAAATACCATTTAAAAATATTGAAGAACTACTCCACAAAACTAACCGATACTCGAGCCTTGGAGTTAAGAAACTTGAGGATAAAGGACAAAGGAGTGGTTTTTTTATTGCATTTATTCATGGATTATGGTCTTTTTTAAAACATTATATTTTTAAGCTAGGTTTCTTAGATGGTGGACCTGGATTTATAATAGCCTTAGGTAATTTTGAAGGGACTTATTATCGATACATAAAATTATTAGAAGCAAAAGAAAATTGGAAATCTCCAATTCAAGAAGTTATCAAGTCAAAGAAATGATTATTCCAGTAATTTTATCAGGTGGAAGCGGGACTAGACTATGGCCCCTTTCACGAAGTGAGTACCCAAAACAATTCATTAGTCTAATAAATGACTCAACACTTTTTCAAGACACAATTAAACGCTTACCACCAGAAATAGACAACCCTCTTATTGTCTGCAATGAAAATCATCGATTTATTGTTGCTGAACAACTTAGGCAGATTGATAAAAAAAATAATGGAATTATTTTGGAACCAATAGGTAAAAATACTGCATCAGCTGTTGCTCTTGCTGCCCTTAATTTAGTTAATAATTTTAATGACCCTATCTTACTTGTATTATCTGCAGATCATGTAATAAAAAATATTGTAGCTTTTCATAATTCAATTGAAATTTCAAAAAAACTTGCGCAAAGTGGCAAGCTTGTTACTTTTGGAGTTACTCCAACTGAACCTGAAATAGGCTATGGATATATTGAAGCTAAAATTACTGAAGAATCTCAATACTTAAATATTAAATCATTTACAGAAAAACCTACTAAAAATATTGCTAAACAATTTATAGAATCTGGCAATTATTTTTGGAATAGCGGGATGTTTATGTTCAAAGCTTCTAAATATATAGAAGAACTAAAAAAATATGCTCCAGATATACTTTCAGCATGCAAAAAATCCTTAAAATTTATTGATAAAGATACTGACTTTATACGATTAAATAAAGATGAATTTTATAAATGTCCTTCTAACTCAATTGACTACGCAGTAATGGAATCTACATCTGATGGTGTAGTTGTTCCGTTAAATGCAGGCTGGAGTGATGTTGGCTCATGGTCAATGCTTCATAATCTCAAAAAAAAGGACATGAACAACAATGTCAGTGAAGGAGATGTAGTTCTTGATAAAGTTAGTAATTCATATATTTATGGCTCTAATCGTCTTATTTCAGTTATTGGTTTATCTAATATCGTAATTGTCGATACCCAGGATGCGCTATTAGTTCTAGACAAAGAATTTGATCAAAATATTAAAAATATTGTTGAAAAATTGAACAGCCATAATAGAAGTGAGTCGGTCATTCATAGAAAGGTTTTTAGACCATGGGGTAACTACAGCTTGATTGATTCTGGTGAAGGATTCCAAGTAAAGAGAATTTTAGTAAACCCAAAGGCAAAATTATCATTACAAAAGCATCAATTTCGATCAGAACACTGGATTATTATTTCTGGAACTGCACTTATTACTTGTGGTAAAAAAGTTTTTGAATTAATTGAAAATCAATCTACTTATATTCCTCAAGGAAAAATTCATAGGCTTGAAAACCCAAATAATGATAATTTAGAAATTATTGAAATTCAAACAGGAAGCTATTTGGGAGAAGATGATATTATTCGACTTAAAGATGACTATGAACGGAATTAGAAGCCTCTCTGCACTTATAAAATATATTGTCAATCGAGATATTGTTAACATTTGAATCATCGTAAAGGGAAAAGCATTTATTAACTTCGGTTAATTGCATATCAGCATTTAACTTTGCAAGTAAGGCAACATTGGTGATTCCAAGAGAATTTGCAGCATGCATAAGACCTCCATCACAACAAATTATAAATTTAGCTTGATTAATTATTTCAGCTGTCTGATTAAAAGTAAATTTCGATACATAATCAATTATCACATTATTTGAGAACATATTAATTATAAGATTTGCAGCATCTTTTCCATTATCTGAACCAATCAAAATTATTTTTACCTTACTATCTTGTTTAATCAATTTTTCAATTACTAATTCCCATTTATTAAATGTCCTAAAACTCCATTCACCACCAACAACAATTGCGATAAAGTTTTCAGGTAAATTGTAGCTTTTAATAAGCTCCTTATCATGCTTAGATATAAAAATTGAAGGTTTTGCTATTCTCTCTATTTCAGTTTTACTTTTTTTGTACCCTATTAGGTTATTCATACGATGAAAACTAAAAAGTACTCTATTAACTTCAGGACCATTATAGTAACCAAACATCCCTACAAAAGGCACTAATAATGCTATTTGAGCTTTAATATTAACACTTCTAGTACTATAAGAATCAATAATTACCAGATCATATGTTTTTTGACTTAATTGACTAGCATCAGAGAACACAGAAGAAAAGAAACTATCATTTTTAAAAATTTGTACATTATTTCTATGAGTAAAGAGATCAATTTTTCTATCACTAAGCATGACTCTGCTAGATAAATCCATCAAGCTATCGCCTAGACTTGGGGCTGAAAAATTAATCCATAGAATATGTGCATGCTCTTCAGAGATTTGAAAAACTTCTAATGAATGCTGCCCTTTAAAAAATAAATACAAGTATCTCTTTAAATATTTAATCCAAGATTTAGTATTTGAACTTTTTTCAAGAAATTCTTTAGTATAGTTTGGGATTTCAAACTTAAATGGCAAGGTATATACCTTTTTATATTCTAACATTTTTATACCAATTACTTACTTCATTAAAAATTTCTTCAGGCTTAATAATATAAGGAAATTCAGCCTTACCATGATTATTACCACATCCAACTATTCCACATACTTCACAAGGTAAAGAAGATTGAAAAATTGTATTTTTTCCATAAGTTTGAATGGGCTTATTAATTGAAGTTGATGTTTTTAATTGATTGGACCAAGGAGACCAAGTAGCTATATTTGTAGGGCCAAATATTGCAAAAATTCGCTTATTTTGTGAAGCTGCTATATGCATGTTTAAAGTATCCATTCCGATATAACCTTGAGATAATTTACTTAGTGCAATAAACTCCTCAATTGAAGTTTCCCCAATGAAATCAATAACATTTGACAAAGATGGTATCTGTTTTTTTATGTCTAAATCAAGAAGATTATTACCTCCAGTAATTAATATTGAAATCCCTAATTTACTCAAACTAGATAATAGAATATTTCTTAAATTTTGAGGGTAAATTTTATATTTATACTGAGCAGATGGATGAAATATAACAAAATTATTAATTGCTGCAGCCTTTAACTTTTTCTTAATATTTAAGGTAGCTTCACTAGAAGCCTCTATAGGATGATGGATATTTTCAAAATTAATTTTTAAAAAATTTAAAGATTCAAGGTTATTTTTTAATATATGCTTAGAATTATCAAAAAAGTAGTGATGAGTAAGAAATATTTTTTTCCACCAAGACTTTTTCCTATCAACTTCTACAGCACTAATTGATTTTTTTCCAGCCATCAATGCATAGAAAACACTTCTATCACTGGCAGTAAGATTGATACTTAAGTCGTATTTTTTAAAAATTTTAAATACAAGATTTTTTTCTTGCTTCCATCTACTTTCTTGCTTCAGTTGATATGAAAAAGTATAAATATTTTTTATGAAAGGCATTAATTTAGCAATAGAGTAAGTATCGTCATTAACAAGAAGGTCGATCTGAGGAACTTCATAATTCTCATAAAGCGCCTTAATAAGAGAAGAACTTAAAAAAACATCTCCATTTGAGCGCTGAATTATTACAAGTATTTTTTTAGTTTTTCTCAAAATCTTTATACAGAAATGCACTAAAAAATATATACATCAAGGTTGTAAAATGTCCTAAAAGATAGGAATCACTCCACATTAAAACTAGAAATAGTATTGGCAGAGTAATTCCAACGTCCCTAATAAACTTACTTGATGAATTATAAGAATACTGAATTTGATAGTAAAAAATACTTAATAAGCTAAACAATCCCACTAACCCCAGTTGCATTAGAACTAAAATATACATATTGTGAGGATTTTCCGAATCTGGCATCATGGGTGAATTAATTTTATTAATTTTTGAGTATTCAGTAGGGAAATCACCTGTCCCAATACCAATTATTGGATTTTTTTTCATTACCTGCCATGAGTTTATTACGTAATTAATTCTTATCCCAACAGCGCTTCGATCTTCATTACTGTATTGAACTAGTGCTTTTGCTGCTATATCAACCCTTTTTTGAAAAAGATCACTTGTTTGATAAGCAGTTAAAAATATTGTCGGAATTACTATCAGAATTGTTATAAATGCACTAATTCTTTGTTTATCTAATACCTGAAAAATTAGTATTGAAAGCATTACAAAAAAAGCAACCTGCCCTGCACGACCTCCAGTGATAAACATATTAACTGTCATACTAATTGCAAAAAAACTATAAAGAGAAAAAATAAAATTTGTTATTTTTTTGTTAAAAAATAGTTCGTGAAGTACAAGATATATTGCAAACGATAATATTGGGTTATAAGAAATATGATTCATAAAAGGGGTTGGATTTTCAACTGTTGCATTTTTAAACGGCTCAACTATCTCAAACCAAACAAGGTATGAACAAATTTCAGTTAATGCGATTGCTAGTAAAAATGCTGAGATATAATGCTTGATATAGTCTTTTCTAACTATTGTAAAAAGAGCCGGCAATAGTAATAAAAAATACCACATTTTATGAACAATGTGTAACCCCCAAGTCAAATCTTCAGTCCAAATCAATCCAACCAGATGAAGACAAAAAAACACAATTGAAGCCAACATTAATCTATTGTTAATTATTTGATAAAATTTAGATTTATAGTTTCCAGAAAATAACCATAGAAGACAAATGACCACAATGATTACGTTGGCACCAAAAACAGTTAATGGCATTAGAAATGCCAATATAATTAATAGAAACTGGTATGTTTTATCTAGAGTTAAATTTTTAATCATTAGAGCCTTTCAAAATACTATGGCAATTTCCAATTACATTATACTTGTCTTAATTTATGACTATAAAAACTATTTTCCTTGATCGAGATGGTGTTATTAATAAAGATATAGGCTATTTAAATAAAATAGCAGACTGTAAATTTATTAATGGTGTCTTTGAAGCTTGTCAATATTTTAAATCTTTAGGATATGAAATCGTTATAGTTACTAATCAATCTGGAATTTCGCGTGGATATTTTTCAGAAAAAGACTTTCAAATTTTTACTAAATGGATGATCAATCAATTTGAGTGTAATGACATAAACATTTTAGACGTATTTCATTGCCCTCACTCTCCTGAATCTAACTGTAATTGTAGAAAGCCAAAGCCCGGAATGTTTATTTCAGCCAAAAATAAATATAATATTGATGTGGGAAAATCTTGGATGATAGGGGATAGTGAGCGAGACATAGCAGCAGCTAATTTAGCTGGTATAAAAAATACAATCATGGTTAGAAGTGGCTATAAAGTAAATGAATCAAAGTCTAATGCCATGTTTTTTCTAGACTCTATTTATCAAGCAAACCAAATCATAATCAAATAAAAAATTAATATAACAAACTCTTTGCTATTTTTACAATCTCATCAACACTAATATCACTTATTGAGTAATCATTTTTATTTATCCTAGATGGATTTACATTTGATTTAGATTCAATTATTTTATTATTAGCAGTAACCACTGTATTTCTATAACCTGGCGTTGAACCAAAAAGAGTTATTGATGGAATATTTAGCGCCCACCCCATATGCGTTGGACCAGTATCTGGACCTATAACGAGATTAGACTGAGAAACCAAATATATTAAACCTTCTATTGATAGTTTTTCACAGATATTTATATGTGGTGCAAGATTTTTTATTTTTTCTGCCAACAACCTTTCTTCATCATTTCCCCAAACAATAAAATAATTTGCATCTAATAAATTTGCCAATTTCGCAAAACTTTCAACTGGGTATCGCTTTGATGAAAAAGAAGCTCCAGGGATTAATACAATATTTTTTTTTATATTTGAAAGACTTAAGTTTAAATGTTTTTGGCGTGTATATAAAAAAGGCAATTTATAGCTAATCTCTTCCAATTTAAAAGGTAAATCTAAAGCAAATTTTATAAGTTCAAAGTTACGTTCGATAACATTTTTATCATAAGTAAGTTTAAAGGTTTTGTTATAAAAAATTGATGCTAGACCCTCTCTTGCTGAAGATCTGTCAAAACCTAAAGTTAACTTGGAAGGTATAAATCGAGAAATCAGCGCTGATTTAATTAAGCCTTGCATATCAATCACCAAATCATATGGGCCAATCTTCCGCATCTTTCTTAATTCTTTGTAAAATAAATAAAGTGATTTTTTCTTTTTAGCTTCTTTGGTGTTTACTGCAAGAACTTTATTGATATCTGGATGAGACTCCAACAAATCTTTATAGTCTTCTTCGACTAACCAATCAACCTCTATTTCTTGATTATATTTTTTTATAAACTGCAAAACAATCATAGCGTGAACAATATCACCTAATGCTGAAAGTTTGACTATAGCTATTCTCATAAAAACTATTTTACAATGTCATTCACTTTGTTCGCACCTCAAATTAAATTAGACTTTTAATGATATAATTCTTACACCTCGAATTATCGTTAATCTTGACACTAATGGACTCAAAAAAAACATCAGGTAAAACAACTAATTTTATACGCAATGTTATTGATGAGGACCTTTTAACTGGCAAGCATAAAACAGTTGTCACTCGATTTCCTCCCGAGCCCAATGGCTATCTCCATATTGGTCATGCTAAGTCAATATGCCTTAATTTTGGAACAGCTTCCGATTACGATGGTTATTGCAATTTAAGATTTGATGACACCAATCCTTCAAAAGAAGATATTGAGTATGTAAACTCTATTAAGAATGATGTCAACTGGCTAGGCTTTAGTTGGGATAAAAAAGTTAAATTTAGTTCTGATTATTTTGATATTTTCTATGAATGTGCT
>Ga0257121_1003257_pt1 | contig 10736 bp, 17 predicted proteins | sample SI106_100metaG_FD_190180 | JGI IMG/M metagenome (GOLD analysis project Ga0257121, IMG submission 190180) | Marine microbial communities from Saanich Inlet, British Columbia, Canada - SI106_100 | ecosystem: Environmental > Aquatic > Marine > Inlet | place: Canada: British Columbia | collected... | reverse complement strand
TTACAGAATTACCGGACATCGCATGATTTACAAAATGCGCTGCTCGATCACCATGCCAAGTGATATCTGCGCCAACAGAAGTTTCACCAGACATCGTACCTGCAAGATTCCCCGGGGCTTTACCCGAAGCATACCCAACTGCCGATTTATTCCAAAGGAAAACTTTAGATGTAGCTGTTCCTACACCCGGATTTCCAGAATGAACAGTCCAAAGAACTTGCGCCCAACGCTTGAAAGAGCCTACTGGCGCTCCAGTGTTGTACACTTGTCCATCGGCTCCGACATAATCAGAGGATGCGAACTCGTTAATAGTAGACGCCATAGCCCATAGTTTCGGGGACATAACACCATACATATTTCCGGGTTCGTATGCGTCAGCGCTAATCATAGCTTCTAACATACCGAGTAGTCCGTTTCTGACTGCTGCGGATGATCCTACAGCAATAGTAATAGTAGATGAGGAAGTAGAATCCAAAGTCGTGAGGATTTGATCGTCACACTTTCGACCCAGAGCTTTAGCACCGCCACGGGCGATAGCCATTCGTTCATCAATGTTGATTTTTGCCTCATCAAGTTTATCAACCCAGTCACCAGCATAGAAATCAGCTAGGGTCGTGGAGATAGCCGTGTGAGTTTGATTCATCGGAGTAATTGTTCCGTGTCTCGCTTTCGTAGTAGCAACGCCAGTTCCGATTTTCTGGAAAGTCGCTACAGAGCCAACAACGTCAGACTTAAAACGAACGGTAGGTTTTAAAACCGACCCTTCCCTTTGAAAGACATCGTGGACATCACGCTCATATTGCGTGATAAACGAATTAGTAATTGAGGTAGCCATTATAAGCCTCCAAATTAGTAAATAGTAATAATAACTGCTATTTCATTTCCTCTGGAAGCCGTTCTGAATTCGGAATTTGGGAAGTCCTTTCGGAGGCCATGTCTTCCTTCTAACGGGGCATCGGTCATGTTGTCAAACTTATCGGCGGGGCCGTAAGGGAAGCCGCCTATTAAAAATATACACTTATACAGTGTATAATGTCAATCTCGTTTTCTCTTCTGTTTGTGATCTTTGTCAAATGACTCACTTCTTTTAGAAGCTGCTTCTTTAGCAGCTTTTCTATTGGGGAAAGATTTTGTTACATTTTTACGATTCGGGGACTTCTTTCTCCCCAAGGCTCGATTTAATTTCCCCTCTTTTCCTGTTCCGAAAAAAGCGTCTTCGGCTTTTTCATCACTTACGGGTTTACTGCCGGGGCCATGTATGACAGAAGGGATGTTATATTCTCTCCGCTTCCGTTTTTGGCTCCCTTGACCTACGCTAACTCCTATACTTTTTTCGTGGCTCATTATGAAGTCCTTGTATCTGTTCCTACAATAGCTCCACCGCCATGCAGTTTATCAAGTGCCAAGCGTTCTTTCTCATCCCACTTTCTGGCTTCTGCATGATTACCTTTGGCGTAAGCATCTTTTCGTTTATCACGATAGGAGTTAGCTTGTTCCATTAAAGTTTCCTTCTCACCTTCTGTTGCTACACTACCTAAAGCACCTTCTCCCATATCTCTCCCTAACTTAGCAAACATACGAACTAGAATAGGATTGTCTAAAATAAACCTTCCGTCAGATGTTTCTATATGACGGGCTTCTTCAAAGTCATCTCCCAATAATGCTTCACTAGCTCGGGACGCAAATATAATGTTCTTATCGTAATCTTCCGCCCATTCTTTCCTCATGGATTCTTCGCTTTGTTTCGTATACGCATCATCCATTTCCGCCTTTTGTCCCATCATCTTTTCTATCTCACCACGAAATTCGTTGACCAGAACATCAGCAGTTGCTTTCGGTATGTTATTATCCAGAAACAGATTCGCCCAAGTATCTTCAGAATCCATCATTGCGTCTGTTCGCTCTACCCCATCCGGTAAAAGGAACTCATACCCGTCTACATCTTTAGGAACGCCAAGCGCTTCTCGATACGCAGTGACCTCTTCTTCCTCTGCGCCTTCTCCCGGTGGGACGATTGATTTAGATAGTTTTTGTCTGGATTCCAGATTAGCCTGTACCAACGCATCAACGCTGGTAAATCGTTCAGCGTGTTTCTGTAATTTCTCATCCTCGATTAAATCTCTCCAAGATTCAATCTCAATGGATTCCTGTTCTTCAGTATCCTCAACCTCTGTTTCGGTTTCCTCAACTGCCTCTTCTGTTTCTACTGCTTCTTCGTCTGCCATAATTTATCGCCTCGTTTTTTGTGTTGGTGGTGGAGGAGCGGATGGTTCTACCATAACCAGCTTATGGATTGATAAAGCCAGTTTTCGTTCCCCAGTTGATATTAAAGTTGCATTCGGGTCAACCCCGTTTGTATTAAACTTTGTTGTATCGTTTGCCATGTATCCCATACCTAGTATTTCATTGAACACCCGTCTTCCTATTTCGGAACCGAGAAATAGTTCACGGAAATCTTGGTAGCGTTCTAAGTCACTATTGTATTGAGTAACTCTCTTAAACTGATCGAAAAGCTCTTCGATGTCAGTCGCCTTTTTTACCTTTTTTCTTGGCATTAAGCAGGTCTACTCCTTTTTCGTTTCTCCATCGGAGTTCCTTTATAAAGCAAGTTTTTCTTTTTTGCGCCCCCCGATTTCTTTTTTGGGTTGGGTTTCTTTTTAGGTTTAGGTTTAGGTTTTGGTCTATACGGTTTAATTCGCTTTGATGGGAGTTGCCCGAGGCTTTTACCAAAAGCATCCTTCAGCCCTTCTATAATTCCTGTTTTCGGGTCGTCTCTTAATCCTTCTCTTTTTACTTTAGAGCGGGGACTTAATTCGTCTCGCATTTCCTGTCTAGTTTTTTTTCTCTTCCTTGGGACTACTTTAATACCCATGATTAATCTCCGTATCTATTATTAAGTTTGATTCCGGACTTCTTTTCTTTTTCTTTACGCTTCTTTTCTTCCTTTTTAGTTTCTACCTTAATATTTTTTAAAGGCTTGACCTTTATAGTTATCTTGGTTTTAGTTTTCTTTTTCTCTACGGGGCGTTTTCTTTTTTGCTTTGCATTCCCGTTATCTTTGTCACTTTCTTTTGGATCACGACCTACACCCGTAACGATTCCTTTATTCTGTTTATTTTTCTTATCCTCTATTTGTTTGTCCAACATCTTTTTCACTGCTCTACCCGCTTTCACCATGAATTCTGGTCTTTGGCTTTTCTTTTTTTCAGCCTTTACGCTGGCGCTTTTTTTTGCTTTTTTGTTTATATTTTTTATCATCGTAGCCTTATTTTTCGCAGATTCAGCAAAGATCTTATTCACTTCGCCTAAATCTTTTGACGTTAAGCGTCCAGAATCGAAATTTTTGGCAAGCTCGCTCTTTTTAAACATCGTCCTTCTTGTAATAAAATTTGCTTTGTTACGCTTAAACTGCGCTTCATTGGACTGTTTTATAGCGTTTCTATCTCTATCACGACTATGACCAGTATATATGTAATCTACTTTTCGTCTGGTTCGTTTCTGTTTAGTTTTCTTTTCTTCTTCTTCTTCTTTCTTTTTCTTAGCCATTATGCCGGTACTCCTTCTTCAGCGGGTTGTTTATCAGGGTCTTGTACCAAGCCGGCTTTCTTCATAGCTCCGGCTCCCTTGTCTGCGATATTAGCTTGTTTCTCCATCATCATCATTTGCTGCTGTTGTGCCATCATCTGTTGTTCCGCTTGTACTTTGGCTTGTACTTCTTCCCGTGTATTAACTATATCATATGGAAGTGCCATAGCATCTGCTTTGAATCTGGCAAGAGCATCTACGTTGACCATGTGTTTTGCTTCGGGAGCCACTTGTGCTAACTGCATAACTTCCATCGCCCACTGTGTTGCAGCGGCGGCTTCGACCTGTTTCTTTATCTTGTTAACTGGAAGATCAAATTCAAACTTTATATTTTGACCTTGTAACTGTTCTGGGATTTCACCAAAGACCTCATTCCTTAACATGATCTTAAAAGATCGTTCTGCTATCGGTTGGTTATAATCTGTTTCGAATCTTCCAAATACAGGGCCAACCTCTCTAATAAATTCATCTTTACGCTGGATGATTTCTGTAGCTGTCATCTGCGGCCCATTTTGTGGAAGATTTAATATGTTCTTAAAAAAAGCTGCTGCTACCTGATTCCGTATATCTGTCTGCATATCACGGGTAACTGGTAAGTTAGCACCTGAGATCAAAGGAAAGAATGGGTTGCCCCCAACTTGGGATGCGGTTTCTACGTCATAGTAACTCATCCCTCCGGGGAAAGTGTTGACTTCAGAAAATGCACCGTCGTTGGGAGCCATTAGGGGAGGATCAGCAACTCGCTGACCGGCAACCAAGATGGTCTCCCCCATAGCTTGCAACGTGTTTGAATCCGGTAATGCTATCATCCCCGGTGATCGCCCGTATTCTTCTCCAGAAGATGTATCCCATCTAGGAATAACAAACGGAAAATCATGGAAACCTTTTTCACGAATAATATGTTTTGCGTCTACCTCCATCCAAAGTTCTTCGTACGGCATATCTTTGGAAAAAATAGGGTTGTCTTTAGGGTTTTTTCGTTTTTGGACGGAATATAGAAGTTCTATCTTATCGTCCTGTTTCTTATCCCTGATCTTTTCTTTCGATTCTCTGGATAGATTTTCCAGTCCGAACATTAATTCAGCTTGCCAGAGAAACATTCTTTTAGTTCTATATATTCCAACGGGTATCCCCTCATCACTAAACAAAGGATATCCGTCTTTCAAATGTACCGATTGAAATAGTAAATGATCCTGACTTGCCCCCATCCCTAAATATAGTATTCCAGTACCCAATACAACAAGATCGAGGTCAACCTCTCCGGTTGCCTGTCGAAATCTTGCCCTTGGGTCACGAATTGATTCGTTCAGTATTTCCGTAGATCGTCCCAACCAATCCTGTACTTCTCCCTGTTGGGCTAAACTATCGTCTTCTGTCCGAATCGTTGTCAGGTCTTGACCTTCGGGGCGGATCATAGCACCTACCGTATTCGCTAAACTTCTAGCTCCCTGCATAGGTGTACCATCATAAACCCCGTCTACCCGTTGTTCCCCCTCTTGGGTAGTTCTCATAAATCCCTGTCGTCTTGGTAACAGAACTTGCGCTAAATCGTCCCAATGATGTTCGAATTGGGAACGTCTATGTTTAGCGGCTTTTTGTCTTTTTATATGCGACAGAACTTTCTTTTCGTCGCCATCTTGTATAGCCATAGAGTTATCCTAGTTTATCGCTTCCGCCCGCTTCCGATCTGGAAACATTCCCTAACCCGTCGGAAACTCCCGAAGATGAAGTTAAAGTAGATCCCTGTCTTCCCGCTCTGCGTCTAGCAGTTAATTTATCCACTTTTTTTCCTTCCGGTTCCGGAGGAGGCGGAGGAGGTGGTGGAGGAGGCGGGGGTGGGGGAGGAGCCGGTCTGGGTGGTGGAGAACCTCCACCGGGAAAAATAGACATAGTAGTTTTATCCTAAAGTAGATTGATCGTCATTTGCCGATGGTCTTAATATACTACCACCGGAAACATTTTGTCCTGAGTTTGTTAACATAGTACCTCTTCTTCCTCTTCGTGCTGCTTCACTCGCTTCAAGTTTCTTTTTAGCTGCCGCAATCGCCGGATCAGTCCGTTCTATTGGAGGTGGCGGAGGTGCGGGAGGTGGCGGGGGAGACGGAGCGCCCCCTCCAAACCCGGGAAAAATACTCATGGTTTCATTAACCTCTTATAAAGTTGATATGGGGTTATCGCCCAACTGTTTAATCCGAGCAATGCTTTAGTCAACCCGACACAGTTTGCCACAAAAATATTACCACGGAAAAGATTAAAATTAAACTGTTTGTTTATCTCCTGATCTCGCTTGACAACCGTATAACCTTGTCTCACATAATAGTTTAACAGATCATAGTCCTTATGAGCAATAACATGAGTGATTGGAACGCCAACTGCGTAATCTATTTCCACCCAGTAATCCCCTGTCTGTATTGCAATAACAACGTGTTTAAATCCGTCTTTCAATACCCCTCTTAGAGGGTGGTTTCCGTATTCACGGAAGCTGACTAATGTTTTCATTAATTGTTTCTATGCCTTAATTTTCGTTCTGCTTTTTTTAATTTATCTTCTCCGGATTTATAAATTCTATCAGCTTCTTTTTTTAACATATATTTTTTACCTTCCGGACTATTTTGCCACCTTATTTGTTCCATGTGTTCTCGATGTTCTTTATCAGCTTCCGATTCGTTCTTTCTTTCTTTCTTCGCAGCCTTTTTCCCTATCTTATCCATCTTCTTCTTGAGCTTCGGGTCTTTCAGTATTTTCTTTTTCAGCTTTTTCTTGGCGTACTTTTTCGCCAACATCATAGCCCCGACTCTAGTTAGCATTGGTATAAGTGGTAGCATTATTTATCTCCTGATCCAGCAGAGGGTCTTTTTACGATTCCACCGTCTTTGTCTGAGTCTTCTTGTTGGTTCATCCTAGTTTGTCCTCCTTTTTCTTGTCTTTCTTTGGTTTGAGTAACGCAGCAACTCGGCTTCCCAAATTTGCCCTTGATGCTTGAGGCCGTTTGGTAACACCAGAAGTTTGCACTCGGGAAGTAATTCGAGAACGGTAATCTTTCCCACGGTGAATGATCTTCTTGTCGGGGGTGTTTTTTAATTCTTCTTTTCTTACCTTTGCTTCGCCAACTTTAGCAGTGGCTTTGCGTTTTGCTTCATATGGTTCTAAGTATTGCTTCCTAAGATAAGTGTTAATTGCTCCTTCACCCTGTCCCGGCGGTTTCATCCCACCCATGTCAACTTCTCCACTTATGAGGTTGGTACTTATGATTCTGTTCTCTTGGTCTTATAACTTTCTTCTTGAATATATTATGAGCTTGTTCTTTCTCCCTGCCTAGAATATACGCTTTTAAAGTGGTTCTTGTCCACCCGTTTTTTTTCTCTTCGAGCGTTGGCTCGTATTGTTCATCGGTCATAGTTCCTCATACTCGTAGAGAAAGATTGGCATACCGGGGCCATTGTACGATCCGACAATGTTATAATCAAAAAATTCTTCAGCTTCTTCTCGTGTCATGGAATCCTGTTCCATGAGATTATGGATTATCTTTTCTGAATCATACACTAAAACAGGAATTCTATTAAAACTATCCCCCATCCCCATAATGGCATTATCATGCCCATCTACTTTTAACCGTTGCCCTTTATAAACATTATCCATATTAGCGCCTCCAAACTTTGTGCGGGCTATACCGAGAGTTAGTTCTTGGGGGTGCTGTATGTGTTCGGCCTCCCCGCTTTTTACCTTCGAGTAATGCGTAGACACATGAGTCTCCTTTGCCGGGAGATCGTCCCAATCTCTTCTTTAGATCTCCGAACCCATCCTTGCACTCTGTCGATTTACCCTCAACCTGAATTCCCCCGTTAGTCAACTGCCATTTAGGAGCGCACAAGTCTGCTTTCAACTCCCTGTCAGGATGTATGGCAATTCGCTCATCTCCTTCGGGGTCTAACGCTTCCCGCATTCTCCACCAGTTCTCACTTCGTTTATTATAAAAACCGAGGGAACCGGACAGATCACGACCATGACTTTTATGACGACCATCAACAGCTACAACATTAACCCCGTTTGTTTTAAGGTGATCGTAAATAGATGCTCCGGCTCCCCCTATAATGTCGAGCATGATGGGCGCTCCATGCCGGACGAAAGATGTACAGATCGCAGCACCCGTTGGCCCGTCGGGAGTAGTCTGCCCTCTTTTGACAATCTGTTCACCGAACCAGTTTCCATATCTGGGAGTTAATACGAAATCATCCTTCCCACCCCGTGCCGGATCAACTCCTAAACAATCCATCTTAACACCCTGCGGTTTCTCTTCTGTCCAACGTTCCATCGCCAGTTCCACCCATGTGGTGGGTATCACCTGCCACGGGTCGTCTTGCATACCGGCGGTAAAATCGCCCATCAACATCTGGGATCGTAACGGTTCAGGTAATGCTTGTAATGCGGCTTTATAGCCCGAGTTCATTAAGAACGGGTTATCGTCCACGGAAGACGGAATAAATGTTCTTGAACGTGGAACGACCCAATCTCCGTCTTGCCATATGGGATCAGAGCTATCTACTTCAACATCTTCCCCTTCTTCATCACTAATAAACCATCTTAACTCCCCCGGTCTCGCTGGATTAGGATGTTCCGTATCCAGCCACGGCGCCCAGTAACCAACAACCCATTGTCCTTCCGCACTTGTCGGTGGATTGGTAGCGCATATAATCCTGCATCGTTGTGCTGGATCAGCAGAACGATTCCATGTGGTAACGTATCTGAATTGAGATTCTAAAAACTGTGTTAATTCATCGAAACAAATGAGGTCTCTGGGATCACCTTGGTAAGCAATCTCATCTCCTGCATACTGCATCCCCCCAAGGCGTATACCCCTGTTTTTCCCAAGATCAAAACGATGTAATTGACCGTTGAACCCGGCCCTTGTTTTCCTGATACGGATAATCTCTTCCTCGATTGGCCCAAGTTGTTTTACCTCCCGCCTATAAATTACTGAACGTTGATGGGATGTTAATGCTAAACCTATAAGCAGAGATGATTTCCCACCGCCAGCGGCGCCGCCAAATAATAAAATATCTGCTTTAGAATCGAAGGCTTGTTGTTGCGGTGTTATAATCTCCGGGTCGTCTATGTTAATCAGCGGGCGCCACGGTTTATCTGAAATATCTTCCCGAACCAGTTTGTCAATCTCCGCCTTCTGCATTGGTGGAAGATCGGCATACTGCTCCAGCAGTTGTGTGAGATCTGTCATAGAGCCGCCTTTTTATCCCTTCTGTTTTTGTCTTTTATTAAATGCGCTATAGAGAGTCGCCTTGGACTTCTTCAGTCGTTTTCTTTTCCGTATCGCCTTGCTTGGGCTTTTCCTTTTTCGTTTCCGTTTCTTAGGATATGGGAGATGTACTTTTTTCCCGTTAACGTATTTAATTGGCATTTACATTATACTCCTTTTAGAGTCAAATTTCGGGGACGCCACGCCAACGCTTTTCAAGTAACTTATCCATATAAGCTCGGCTTTTTGGGTCTTTGATAAAAGAACCAGATTTAGTCCTGTCTCTTTTTTTGGGTTCTGGCTTTTTATAAGGTTTGCCTGTAGAGGCGTCAATCTCAATCCATTTACCGTTCTTTACCCCCCACCAAAATTTTTTACTGTCGTCAGTCCAATCGCCTTTCTGCCTGTTTTCTTTTGAAGGGCCAATTATTGGGTCTCGTTTTCTTTCTGCCATTTACATTATACTCCTTTTAAGGGGAACACAACCAAGGTTGAAAAACGGGGGAATCGGGCGATTCTCCTGTTTGGCGTCGTTGAAAAATTTAGCTTGTCGTTCGATACACTTCTGCTCACTTGAAAAAGTTTCTATCACTTCCCCAGACTGTATCTGGATAGGGGTCGCAGACAGATTAAGATGAATTACCATAAGAAGCCAGATCATATTACGCCTCTATAACTTCAACAGGCGTCTTCACTGTTTTCGCTTCAATAGGTTTTTTAGAAGGCATATTCATCAGTATGGCAGCTAACCGCTGTTCCCGTTCCGTATCGGTCAACAAGTCCTTACCATTGGCTCCTGTTATTTCCAGACGGTCTGCTTCTCTCCAACCTCCCTGTGATTTGAGCCAGAATATTTGGGCTGAAACATTTCCGTCAATAGCGTTTTTATATAATGCTCCTGACACATGGGCTGTAGCTCTCATCTTACCAAACGTTAACTCCTCTCGAAAGTATTTTAGTAAGGTTTTTTCTCCGCAGTTTAAGGCTCTTGCTTGGTCAGGGTGTTTGACCCCGTTGGTAGACATCATAACAACTAGATGCCTCTGTTGGTCTGTAGGTTCGAACTTGTTTACTGCTTTTGAACCTTTCGGGCGACCTGCTTTTCTTTTTGGTTTGACCTTGTTAGCTTTCTTTTCGTCTATCTCGTCAAACACTTCGGCTCGTTCGTCCATCAGTAAAACTCCTAATGTTATTAACTTTATAACAATACCATACTTTACGTCTCCCGCAATTTAATTAATGGGTGAACATTAATTAGAATTTTAGGAAAATACGGGGAACACGAAGCAAAAATTTTCAAGGGGGCATTAACTTTGGGGGTCGGGTCGAAAAATTAATTTTTTTTAATGAATAAATATTAATTTAGTTTGGCATTAAAAAATCTTAATGAAAAAATATTAATTTAGTTTGGCATTAAATAGTTTTAATGAAAACTATTTAATCAAACTTTAATGCTACGTTAATGTTGTTGGCATTAAAACTTTTTAATGCCAAATATAGAATCGTATTATTAAAATATATTAATTCAGTTTGGCATTAAATATTTTTAATGCCAAACACAGAAACGAATTATTAAATTATTTTAATAAAGAGATCTCAACATTAAAATAAATTAATTCAGTTTGGCATTAAAACATTTTAATGCCAAACATAGAATCGAAGTATTAAATTATTTTAATATGGAATGGCATGAAATCTTTTTAATGCCAAACTGAATAACTAATTTAATAAATTAGCGTTAAAGTTTTTTAATAATAAGCTGATTTTGAGAAACCCCGTCAAACGGCGTGAGTGTATCGCTTTTAAACTGTTTTATTCAGCGACCTAACCCATTAATAGTAGTTAGAAATGGGAACCCATAGCGACTCAAGAGCCTGTTTTTTTAATCTGTTTTTAATAT
>Ga0257121_1003246_pt1 | contig 10761 bp, 8 predicted proteins | sample SI106_100metaG_FD_190180 | JGI IMG/M metagenome (GOLD analysis project Ga0257121, IMG submission 190180) | Marine microbial communities from Saanich Inlet, British Columbia, Canada - SI106_100 | ecosystem: Environmental > Aquatic > Marine > Inlet | place: Canada: British Columbia | collected... | reverse complement strand
ATTTGAGGATATGGCAAATGTTGCAGAGGAAGTAAAAAGACCAAAAAAAACAATTCCTAGAGCAATCATTCTATCTGTTGTTATTACAGGAATTATCTACATTTTAGTTTCTTTGTCTGTTGTTCGTGTGATAAATTGGGAAGAATTAGGACAATCAGCAGCTCCTTTGGCTGCAATAGCTGAGAGATCATTAGGAATAGGAGGTAGCATAACATTATCTGCAATTGCACTTTTTGCTACAGCTAGCACTGTTCTCATAACATTAGTGGCAGGTTCAAGAATTCTTTATGGGATGGCTCACAACAAATCTCTTCCTTTATCATTAGGTAAAATTCATTCAAAAACAAAAACACCTTGGATAGCTGTAATTGGAATTTTAATCACTTCGATAGCCTTTACATTAATTGGAGATATTGTAATTGTTGCAAACATTACAGTTTTTGCTGTAGTGATAACATTTGCAATGATAAATTTGTCTGTAATCGTATTGAGATACACCGAACCTAATTTGGAAAGATCATTTAGAGTTCCAGTTAATATTGGACGATTTCCACTTTTACCTCTGTTTGGATTTGGCGTGACTATCTACATGGCAATTCAGTTTGAAATGGAAGTTATGCTTGTGGGGTTTGCAATAATGGCTGCTGGTGCATTGTTTTATGTAATTTTTAATAGAAAACAAAATGATGCAAAACTAGATTAGTTTAGAAATAAAAATAATTATTAGATTTGGTACAAATTCACTTCATCGAAGCAGCAAGTTTCTTGGATTTTTCACGATTTGTATGTGCGTTTAGAGAATTTCCTTTGAGAGTTTATGCTCACAAGTTACATGGAAAAATGGTATTATCTAGTAGACTAGTTTTATCGACTTCAATTATTGCATTTTACACTGATTATCAGAATGGACGCTATCTTGAATATAATCCAAAAAATGGTAAAGAAACTGCAAGTGTAGTTGATTCCATAAAATCAACGTCTCACCATGCACCAATAATTCATTTAGATTCTCTACCTTTTCCAATAAAATCTTACAAGAAAATATCTGATAAATTTAAAATCTCCAAAGTGCTTGATTTGGGAAATCTTGCTAGACTAACATATGATCCTGAATGGCCTGATGCCCCAAAGGTAACTTTACTGTGTTTTCCGCGAGGTAAAAAATGGATTGTAGGTTACATGTCTTTAATTGAATTAGATGAAACTGTTTACTGCTTTTATTATGTGGAATTGGATAAGGAACCTGATAAACCATTCATAAAATATTCTGGCCATAAAGGATCTCCAGCTCAATTTACAGATACTTTTCAACATGGATTTCCATATCTTCCTGTTGTTAAATTAAAAAAGGAACACACTATCTTTGGTTTTAAAAAATCCAGTAAATGATTTTAAAATAATTTTAGTTTCTGTATGTTCATAGATACGACGAGTATCATTTATGACTGTCTGATTTATAGAAATAGACTATGAAAACCACCCATCTACTTCTTGATCAATTGATGCAATTGCTGCACTCATCTGGGGAAATGATGTAACAAAGATTACAGGTGCAATCAAAAATCCATCAACCCAATCATTTGTTTCCCAACTTTCTGTTTGTTTTAACACTGATGTATCTGAAGGGATATTTTTGATATTTTCTAGTTTGAAATCAGAATGAACAGAATTTCCTTGCTCTATTGCAAAAATCATTGATCCTAACAAAATTAAAAGAAATACAGATTCCCCAAAAATTAAAATTCCGCGTTTACCTTTTTGAAATTTGTAAATTTGTCGTTCAAGCATGGGTCCAAAGAATCCTAGTTTTTGTTTTTTTGCAAGAATAATTACTGATATTGAAATTATCGAAATTATGCCTGCTGATCCAAACCAATCATCTGAAACATATTGTACAAAAAGTATTCTTGCCGGTAAAAGCAACCCTGCCATTATTCCAAAAACAATTAGAGATTCAAAAATCCCTCTCAATTCTTTTTCTTACCTCTGGCATTTGTTCTCAAAATTGCTTTACAGCAAATACACCTTGTATCTTCTAATGAGAAGAAAATCCCACAAAAAGTACAGCGTTTGTGCCCAATTTCATACCTAATTTTGTTTGAAACTGGTTCTGCTTTATGCATCACACAAATTCCTCTACATGTTCTACCCACAATTTTTCACTTTGATTAAAATTTGAAATTATTGTATTTGAATAAATGAAAATTTTTTATCTAGTGCCAACTATTACACTGTTCTGAGAATTTTAGGGATCTCTTCGAGTGTTGTATTGGTTACAACATCTGCATCAAATTTTGGAATTTTTTCTTCATGTAATGCAAATCCTCCTACCAAAATTGGTATATCAAATTGCCCTTTGATTTTTTTAACCATCCTTTGCCCTGCTAAAATATTATCTTTTAACGTAATTGATAAAAATACCACATCTGGTTTATTATTTTCAATAAAACTTAGTATTGATTCTGTAGGAATAGATGTTCCCATATTGTATATTTTGAACCCTTTAGAGGAAAGATATGTTTCAAGTACATCTGAACCTAAACGATGTTCTTCACCTGTAGGAACACAAATTAGGATTTTCTTTTTATTTGCAGTTGTAGTTATTTTTCCTGTTATTTTTTTTACCAATGTCTGTGCCGTATTACTTGCTACATGTTCTGTTCCTATGCTGATTACATTTTTGGCCCAATCATCCCCAATTTCATACATCACTGGTTTGAGAATTTTATCAAAGAAATCTTGAATATTAAATATTTTAACATACTCTTCATAAATTTTTAACGATTCTTGAATATCTCCTTCTGTTAATTTTTTGTATAATTGTTTTTTTGATTTTATTGAAGACTCTTCTCTTTTTTTAATGTCTTTTGGATTATATTTTGCTATGACTGATAATATTTTTGGATCATTTCTATAATCTATTGGTAAGTCATCATTTACAACATCAGATGATTTGCCCAGATATTTGACAATTTCCTGTTTTGATGTATTCTTTTTTGCATCCCATACACTTTTGACAAGATACAGATATTGATCAGATTTTATTTTCTTTGCTCTAATGTACACCATGAATATTTTATTTTATTACGGCATATAACTAATGCTAACTTTTACTTATAGTGCTAATATCTATTATTTCTTACCACTTAACGCCTAATTCCACTCTATATTGGCACTAGAATAATATTTTAACACTAGGTTAAATATGATGAATTAAAAAAAACAACAATGAAAAGCGCAATAACTGCAATCGTAGCAATTCTACTAGTTGCCTCAACTACATCTTTTGCTTATGCAGAAGTTCCATCATGGGTTAAAACCAATGCTGGATGGTGGGCAGATGGAAGTTTATCTGAATCTGAATTTATTTCAGGCATTGAATTTTTGATCACAGGTGGAATTATCGCAGTTGCTCCAACAAGCATATCTTCTGAAACATCTGAAGGTGTTCCATCATGGGTTAAAACCAATGCTGGATGGTGGGCAGATGGTACTCTCTCTGATGGTGAGTTTGTAAACGGCATTCAGCATTTGATGTCCCTTGGAATAATCAATATTCCAGTATCTGTAACCACACCAACACAAGAAGAGCATACTGTTTCTGATATTTCAGAATCCGGTTCACTTCAAACAGAATTAGATGCATGTTCAGAAATCAAAAGAGCTTATGATAGACTCAACTGTGAAAGATCTGCAAAACACTTGATCAGCGTATATCAATACAAACTTGATTCTCAAGTATTTCAAACAGGATCTGTTACTTACTATTGGTCTGGACTTGATACTGAAGGAAATAATTTTGAAATTACATCCTCTGGTCAGGCAATGCTTAGATTAAAAATTCTAGTTGAAAATACTGGTTCTACTCAAAACGAAGCATTGTTTTGTACAGGACCTGCTATTTGTAACTATGATGTCACAAACGGTGACACTGATTACAAATACTCTGGAATGGATTTCACAAATGGACAAGTAATTCTAAAACCTGGAGAATCTAAATTCTTCAACATGTTCTTTGGCCCAAACATTGGTGGTGGTGGAACAACGTTTGAATATGTTCAGGGAAAAGACTACTACTTTAGAGGTAGCGAATCATATGGTGATCTCTCTATTCCATTAAACTTGGAATAGACTCCTTTTTTATTTTTCATACCTGTCTGTACCTTATTTTATATCTAAAATAGTCTGATAAATCACATAAAGTTGAAACCTGGATCCTGATTTCAATTATTTTTACTATAAACAGTTCAAAGTTCTACAACACTACTTCCTTTCTCTGTTGATTCAAATTTGTATATCTGCTCAACTGATGAATCCTCAAAAATTTCTGTATCGTGAGTAATTATTAGAAACTGCATCTGTGTTTCTGCATTTGAAATATTTGATAACTGTGACAATACTCCAACTAGTGATTTTTTCCTTTCTGCATCAAGGTGAGTTGTAGGCTCATCTAGTATCATTAAATTAAGATTTGATGCACCAAGTAGGCTTGCCATTCCTAATCTTAATGCTAATGCTACACTTACCTTCTCCCCCCCACTAAGTGATTCCAAGTCCAAGACTTCACTTTTTGAGTAACATGCTATGGAAATATCTCTTGTTTTTTCTGATAATGCAATTCGTTGTATCTTTGTATTAAGTAGAGTTAGATGCTCTGATGCTTTAGCAGAAATTGTATTTAATGCCCAAGACCTTAAGCTTGTTGCCACTGGTCCGTCTCTGCTGAAAATGTTTGTTTGAATTTCATTTAGATTCTCTACATATTCTTTAACAATTTTTAACTCAGTCACTGCACTTTGAATTACTTTGATTTGTCCCTCACCTTTGGATATTTTCTCTGAAATAGCTCCCAACTGTTGATCAATTTGAGATAGAGTTCTTTGTTTTTCATTTATTGATTCTTTGAGTTTGGAAAATTCATACTCGTCAAATCCCTTTGTTTCTGTTTCTAGTTTTGTTATATTTTCAAAAATTGTTTTAGCATGCGTATCAATTTGTGATATTTCTGATAAATTTTCTTTATCTTTTGGAATATTTTGTATATTTTGCTTTTTTGTTTTTACATCCTCTTGAATTTTTACCAATTCTTCTTTACTTGTTATGGAATGAGCTCTTAGTGTAGCTTCTGCATTTCTTGAATCCTGCAATTTTTCTGAAAAATCTTTCTTTTTTTGTTTATACATCTCATTTTCTTTTTCTTTGGAACTAACTTCTTCTTGTAATTGGATTATCTCTTGTTTGAGATGTTCTTCTTGAAATAATGGATTTAATTTTTCAACCTCTGAATCACACACTGGACATTTGTTATCTTTTAGTTGTAGTTTTGATGCTAGTGATTGTTTTTCTTTTAGTGATGCAATTTGGCCTGATGCTTGCTGGATTTTTTTAATTGTATCATCAATTGCCTGCTCTACTTTTTCTATTTTTGATTCCAAATCCTTTTTTATCTCAATATGCTCAAAACACCCCTCACAATCCCTAATTTTACGCTCATTTTGGCTAATTTCGTATTGAATATCATCAATTGCTTTTTTTGCATATTCTACGAGTTCCTTTTTTCTTAATTCTAATTGATTAATTTTATCTATCTTTGGAGTTTCAGTTTCTACTTTTTCTCTCAACTCATCAAGCTTGATTTGTATCTCTTTTTGTTTTGATTCTAGCTGTTGTTTTTCAGGTATTGCTATTTGAATTTCATTTTGAGTATTTTCTAAATCTCGTAAAAGAATTTCAATATGTGTATCATCGTATCCGACATCCTCTTTGATTTTTTCACGAAATTCCTTGTTTACTGTTTTCATTGATTCTGATGCAACATCAAGTTTGTCAATTCCAATTATCGCGTTTAGTAATTCTTTGAATTCTTTGGGTTTTGCATTAATTATTGCATTTAACTCCCCTTGTTGTACAATTGATGCAATTTTTAACTTTTCAAAATCAAGGCCGATAATTTTTTCAACCTCGTGAGTCATTGATTCTCCAAATTGCTTTCTTTCTCCTGCGGCAATCTCTATTTGTTCATCATTAGTTGTATCTGAGAATTTTGCAGATAAAGTTCCTTTACTATCTATTTTTCTTACTGCTTCGTATTGTTTTCCATTTACTGAAAATACAACTTTTGAAAATCCTTGGGTTGCCCCTCGTTTAATCAAACCTTTGTTTGATTTTCTTGTATGTTGTCCAAACAATGCAAATGTTATGGCATCAATTATACTTGATTTTCCTGCTCCGTTATTTCCTACAAATACTGTGACACCATTTCCAAATTCTAGTTTTGTATTTGAATGTGCTAGGAAATCTCCAAGCTCTATTGATGTTATCATTTACTTTTTTCCTTTTTGAAACTTTGATATTTTTCATAAATTCTTTGAGATGCTTCTTTAATTTCACCTGATACCAAGATTGGCAGTAATTCTTTGATTGCAAATTTTGCTTCTTCTTCTGAACCGAGTGTATCTGCTGAGAGCCTAAACATTTCATCATCAATTACACTTGGTCTATCTAAAAACACTGTAGAGTCTGAAATTTGTTTTGTGCTTATCTTCCAAAAACATCTGAGAACTAGTGAGTTTAGCCTTGCAATTTGTGCCTGAATATGGTCTGTTTCTATGTTTTCACCTTGAATTCTTACCTCTACAATTGGTTTTTTGCTAGAGTCTGAAATTTTTTGTGCAATCTCATCTACTGTCTTTGATAGTTCATCATATTCTGTTTTAAATGAAAACTGTGGTCTTGTTTCTACTTTGATCCAATTGGGGACTGCTTCTTTTCTAGAAAGGTCTACCTCAAAGAATCCTTTTTCTCTTTCTTTAATTCCTTCACTGGTAGTTGATTCAGTTGAACCCGGATATACTACTGGACCTCCCAGATGACTAAACTCTTTTACGTCTTTATCATGCAAGTGACCCATTGCATAATATGTAAAATTCTTTGGCAGATCAGTTGACTGAATCTCTCCTGCAAATTTGTTAAACTCTGTTACTCCCTGATGTAAAACTAGAATTTTATGTCCAGAATGTTTTTGTGCAGCACTATCAACTGTTGCAAACTTTTCTTCATACTGTGGAATTTCTGGCTTTCTAATTTTATCAAATCCTGCAAAAAGAATTCCCTTGTACTCAAACGGTTTGCCCTGACCAATATATTTTGAAAATCCTAAATTATGATATACGTATGGAATTGGGGTAGTTCTAATCCTGCTAATATCGTGTTCTCCTAGAATGAAAAATGAATCAATATTGTTTTCTTTTAATCTTTTTAGAGCATTTCCCATTTGTACAATTGCAGTACCATTTGGATTTGGAACATGAAATATATCGCCTGCAAATATTACAAACTCTACATGATCTTTAATTGATGTATCAATTGCTTGATTAAATGAATCATAGACGTCTTGTGCACGTTCATCTGAACCATACTGCACTAATCCTAAATGTGTATCTGAAATATGTGAAAATAACATTTAATCTAATAACAAATCCTTTTGTACTAATCCTTGTGTTGACTCTACTGCAACGTCTTTCATCTTCTCTGCATTAGCCCATGCATTAACTGCACTTTGATCTGCGCCCATTATCTTTTCTTTAACTTCTTCAACATGTACAAGTGATGGCAGATTAGTCCACTGCCCTACCAAAACTGCATCTCCTACGTTAAGTGAGGTCAATTGTGCTATCAATTCACGACTAGTTGACTCTGTAGCTGAGGCTATCTGACGTTGATCGTCTTCTTGAATTATCTTCATTATTGCAAAAGAACCCATTTGACTGAGAACATTAAGATCCACACTTCGTGGCCTTTGTGATACCACTCCCAACCCTAAACCAAACTTTCTTCCTTCTCTGGCAATTTTTGCAGCCCAGTACTTTGCACTGGTATCATGATCTTTTGGAATAAACACATGTGCCTCTTCTATGATTACAAATATTGGTGAATTGAACTTGTAATTTCTAATCTTTTTACTCTTTCCATGTTTTGCAATGCTTGCATCTTTTCTATCTTTTAGTAATTGTTGCAAGTAAAACGCCAATGCAACATTAGCTTGTTTTTCTGATAATTCTGAAATGTTGAGAATATTTGCACGTCCTTCTTTTATGAAACTAATTGGATCTCCCATGTCTGGATCTAAAATATCTTCAAACCTTCTTTGAGATTCTTCAATAATATCTTGAACTCTGTATGCTGATGATCTAATCTCTTTTATTTTTTTATCTTCTGAATTTACAATAAAATCTACTTCTGTTTCTAATTTTTTCCAAAATTCTTTTGATTTTTTGACAGTTTCTGTAAATGCCATTCTTAACACTCTTTGTTGAACAGTGGCACTTTCTCTAATCTCTAACACATCCGATAACTGGTCTGCATCTAATAATCTTGGATTTATCTTTGCATCAATTACATTGATTCGTGGAATGTTAAGACCTGTGTAATCATTATGGTAGTCAAAAATTATTACGGTTCCCTTTAGTTTTGAAATTTGTTTTGTAATTAAAGACACAAGGTTACTCTTACCCATTCCAGTCATTGCTAAAATTCCTAAATGTCTTGAAACTATTTTATCTAAATTCACTTTGGCATCAATTGATTTATTTCGTAAGAGATTTCCAATGCTTACCCACCCTTCTTTTTTAGGACTGAATATTTCCTCCAAGTCTTGTTTGCTTGGTAAGGTGATTTCTGTGCCTGGAATTGGCGGAATTGCAGGTATGATTGATTGTCCTCGTCTAAGATTTTCTAAAAATCCCAAAATTCCAATATGTGCAGTATACGTTTTGTCTCTTTTGTTTAACTCTGCAATCTCTGTACTTTCTTCAGCTTCATCAAAATTTTTGACATCTGTAAATGCTGCACTTGATACAGAAGATTTTTCTACTAATCCTAAAATTTCTCCTTCATCTGAACTGATCTTAACATATTCTCCTACTGATAATGCTCTTGCAGTCAGTGCTGTGACAAATGTTGGTTTTGATTCTCCAATAACAAAACCTAGACTCAACCCAATACCTCCCGCGAACCAATTTCATTACTTAGACCTAACAAACTAACCATCTTTCCAAGTTCTTTATCAGATATTTTACAGTTATTATGTGCAAGCTTGAGTGCATGTGGATATCCTCCAACACTAGTCTTGTATAGTCTATTCATAACTGATCTAATCTCATTCTCATCGTGATGGTCTCCTAAAAATTCTAATTTGATTATTGGAGTAGAGTCACTTAATCTTACAAATGTTGAGGAGATTATTTTATCTGCACCGTATCTTTTTTCTACAAATATTTTACTGAATCCTGGCTTGTTAGTCACATGATTATAATAGAAAATATCTCCTGCAAGTGAACCAAAATTCTCAAATTGTTTTTTTGTGTTTGATGTTTTTGCAATAAAAATTACATTGTCTTTTTTCTTCATTATTCTTACAATTGATGAACCTAGATTTGCTTGTCTTGTCATTAATTGAGAATGCAGTGAACCATCCATCAATACAAGGTCTACTTGCTCTACTGTTTTCTCACAAGCTTCAATCTCCATTTTACTTGCTACACTTGAAATATCATCAGCAGATCCTAATCCTGACTTGTGCAAGTCCACAAGAATTTCCCCATCTGATTTAATTGAGACTGCAGTAGTTGCCCACAATTCTATCCCCTGAAATTTAGTATTGTTAAAACTAGAATCAATTCCCGCTGTAACTACTTCTTCTTTTGTAGGCGTAAATTCCACCCAATTACTTCTCGCCTTTTGTAAAATTTGTTCAAATTTTGGACCTTTGAGAATTGAGAGCATCTTGTCTCGATTAATAATGGCGTCTTTGTAGACTGTATTGAGCACAACAATACTTTGTATGTTTGAATAAAATCTTTAGGTTATCTTTAGCGTTGACAAAACTGATCCATTAAATCCTCATCCTATCCTGCCATTGAAAATTATTTTCTCATCTGTTCCTGATGGGGTTGATCTATCTATGTATCTGATTTCCCACTTGTCTCCAATGTGTACGACTTTACCGTCTAGTTCTCTTGGAATTTTAATTTTAACCTCAAAGGTGCTTGTGTTAGGTCCTGTCTCAATTAATGAACCTGAATTTGCATTAAATCTTGGATTTGCAAGTGTTGTTCTAATTCCGCCATCTCCTCTGTATTCAAATGAACTGAGAGGAATTTTATCTTCATCTTTGGAATCCTTGTTTGCATCAGGTTCGTAAATTCTCACTGTAAACTCGTGACCAATTCTTGAACCACCGCCCCCTGATGTTTCGACTTTGGCAAATGTTTTAGTTAATGTAAATGATTTTGTTAAAACTCTTGCCTCACCTGCCATATCTGATGCATCAAGATATCTTATCAACACAACATCGTCCTGACTTAATGGTACACCATTAATTGAATCTGGTAATTCTAATTTCATGTAAAACTTGCCTGTATCTGGACCTGTTTCAATTATTTTTTCAGGACCACTGATTGTAACACCATTAATTGTAAATTCAAACAACCCTTCAGCAGAAACCACCTCTACTGCATTTTGTGCTAAATTCAAATCCTGATCTGTAATGTAAAAATTAACTATTGAGCTATCTGTTGCAGGAATTGTCTCAATTTCCTTCTCAGATGTAACAAATTTTTGAACAATCTGTCTCCATCCCCTGTCTTCTAATTTTTCAACTGAAGTTGATTTTACACAAGCTGGTTTTCCAGAGTCCTTTAGCATCAGTACTTGCCCATCATTGCAGGTAATCTTTTCAGGTGACACTCCTTGTTTGATCTG
>Ga0257121_1003244_pt1 | contig 10762 bp, 15 predicted proteins | sample SI106_100metaG_FD_190180 | JGI IMG/M metagenome (GOLD analysis project Ga0257121, IMG submission 190180) | Marine microbial communities from Saanich Inlet, British Columbia, Canada - SI106_100 | ecosystem: Environmental > Aquatic > Marine > Inlet | place: Canada: British Columbia | collected... | reverse complement strand
TTATCTATCGTTTAGCAAGAGCTCCAGAACGTAGAATTTTTTATATTGATGTTGGTAACTTACCTAAGTTGAAAGCAGAACAATATCTACAATCTGTTATGCAGAAGTATAAACAGAAAATAATTTATAATGCTTCTACTGGTGAAGTTGAAGACCAGAAAAAACAGATGTCTATGTTGGAAGACTTCTGGTTACCAAGAAGGGATGGTGGAAGAGGTACTGAAATAAACACATTACCATCTGGACAGAATCTTGGTGAAATTGAAGATATAGAATATTTTAGAAAAAAACTTTATCAGTCATTAAATATTCCTATTTCAAGAATAGAAGGAACAGAACAAACTTCTTTTAATTTAGGTCGTTCCTCAGAAATCAATAGGGATGAAATTAAGTTTGCTAAGTTTGTTGCTAAATTACGACATAGATTTTCAGCTCTATTCACAGATTTACTTAGGGTACAATTACTTCTTAAAGGAATTATTAAAGAAGAGGATTGGGCTGATATAGCAGAAAATCTTGAATATATTTGGTCTAAAGATTCACATTATGCAGAATTAAAGAATAATGAAATTCTTAGGGAAAGAATGGAACTCTTGCAGATGGTTGATGAATATAGTGGTAAGTTTGTTTCCGATCAATGGATTAGAAAACGAATCTTGCGTCTAACTGATGAAGAAATTCAACAGATTGATAAAGATAATGCGGCGGCCGGTAAAGGTGATCCAGATGATTTTGAAATTAATCCGGATCTGGTTGCACCAGTCGATATTCATAGGTAATTTATATGGCATTGAATGGATCTAGTTTTATAAAAAATTATAAAAAAAAACTGTCTGTTGAAAATATAGAGAGTGTTAATGAAGCGATTTATTATGCTTTTAAATTGACAGATATTTATGGTATAAATAAAATAAACAAAGCTTTATTTGAAGCATCTGTTAAATTTAATATTGATGAGGAAGTATTAACAAATAATATTGATAATTTTTTTGAAGGAGAAATGAATGAGTGATTTGAAACAAACAATATTTAAAAATATTTTAGATAAAAAGTTTACGAAAGCAAATAATGAGATGGCAAAATTAATGAAGGATAAAGTATTTGCTACTATAGATCAATTTAAGAAAAATTTTAAATATAATCCAGAAACTACTGCTATTGAACCAGTAAAACCTGATAACAAAGAGACTAAAGATGTTTGAAGCATTATCAAAGATAGCACGCAAAAAGATGTCGCGGATTATGAAGGCAAAGAGTAAGACTATTGCTAGAAAACGTGAAATAGCATTGAACAAAAAGGCAACACCCGAAAAGTTACTTAAAAGAGCTACAAAAAAGGCAAGAGATATACTTACTCAGAAAATTTTAAAAAACAGAAAAAAAGAAGATTTACCGATGGCCGGTAAAGAGGAATTGGAAAAGAAGTTAGATAAGAAAAAGGCAGTTATTAAAAAAATTGCTAAAAAATTATTACCAAAGATTAAACAATTAGAAAAAGAGCGTTTCAAGAAGCATCACTCTAAAGGAGAGGAAGAATGAAACTTATAACAGAGCATGTATCCGACCTTGAATATATTGTCGAAGGTAAAGGAAAGTCGCATTATATTAAAGGTATCTTTATGCAATCTGATATTAAAAATCAGAATGGTAGAGTTTATCCTTATTCAGTTTTGAAAAACGAAGTAAAAAATTATACAAAAAAATATGTTAATGAAGGTCGTGCTCTTGGTGAACTTGGACATCCAATGGGACCAACTATCAATCTTGACAGAGTTTCGCATCTTATTACAGAATTGGAAGAAGATGGTAAGAACTTTATAGGTAAAGCCAAAATCATGGATACACCTAATGGTAAAATTGTTAAAAATCTTTTAGAGTCTGGTGTTCGTTTGGGTGTTAGTTCAAGAGGTCTCGGTTCAATAAAAACAAATAAAGCTGGTGTAAATGAAGTTCAAAAAGATTTTACATTAAGTACAGTTGATATTGTAGCAGATCCATCAGCACCTTCTGCTTTCGTAAATGGTATTATGGAAGGCAAAGAATTTACTGTTACAGGAGAAATTGAGGAACACATTAGGCAAGATGTTCATAACACTACTTCAAAGAGATTAGATAGCAAACACATTGAATTGTTTGAAAAATTTCTTGGAAGTCTATAAAAATCCTAGACTTTCTAGGTATTATAAATATATAACATAGATGTAATTCACACTTTAAAGGGAGTATTAACATGGCTAACGAAGAAATCCTTGATGATGGAGAAATTGAAAAAAAAATTATGGAAGGTGCCGCGGCAATTAAAGCTAAGAGATTAAAAGACGAAGAAAAAGATGAAGTTGAAGAAGGTGAACTTCCTCCTGCTTTGAAAAAAGCTATTGATAAGAAAAAAGGTAAAGATGACGATGACGATGAGGATGAGGAAGAAGTTGAAGAAGCAAAGAGTTCTAATAAAGACGTAGGTGCACCTGATATTGATCCTAAAACAGGACGTTCAGATTCAGAGCCTGATGGAGAAGAAAATAAGAAGAAACAAAAAGCACCTAAAACAAAGAAATCTGATGCGTCTCCAAAAGCAGAAGGTAAAATGTCAGAAATTGACGCTATGATAAAAGATGGTAAGTCAGCTGAAGAGATTGCAAAAGAATTAAAATTAGACCTTAATGCTGTTAAGAAAACTTTAAAGAGTTATAAAGAAGAAATCGAAGTTAATGTTGACGAAGACGTTGCTGCTCTAGTAGATGGTGAAGAACTCTCCGAAGAGTTCAAAACTAAAGCTGCTACAATCTTTGAAGCTGCTGTTAAGTCTAAAATTGCTAATATTCGTAAACAGATTCGCGAAGAGTCTAAGAAAGAACAAGACGAGCGTATTGATTCCATGCAGGAAGAAATGACAGAGAGCATGGATAATTATCTTAACTATGCTGTAAAAGAATGGATGGAAGAAAATAAGCTTGCTGTTGATACAGGAGTTCGTAACGAAATCACGGAGAGTTTTATTTCTGGTTTGAAAAAATTGTTTGAAGAGCATTATATTGATGTTCCAGACGAGAAGGAAGATGTATTTGAAAATCTTGTAGTTGAAGTAGCCGAGTTGGAAACAAAACTTGACGAATCAACTCAGAAACATATGGATATGGTGAAGGAATTAAATACATACAAAGCTAAAGATATTTTCAAAACAGTCTCAGAGGGAATGGTTGATACTGATGTTGAAAAATTTATTGAATTAACAGAAGATGTTGACTACAATACTGATGAACAGTATGCGGAAAAACTCAATGTTATTAAAAATAGTTATTTCAAATCAGATAGCAAAGTAGTAACTGATAACAAAAAGACTGCTGGTACCAATAATCCAGTTGTAGATGGAAAAAGTGAAAATAGTTACATGGATGGTATTATGAAAGCAATCAGTAATCACAAATAAATTTATGGAATGATTGAAGTTTTAAACTAAATTAATTAACTAATATTAAAGGAGTATAACAATGTATCTTGCTGAAGATATTAAAGACAAATGGGCACCAGTAATGGAGCACAAGGATCTTGATCCGATCAAAGATCCGTATAAGCGTGATGTAACATTGCGTTTGTTGGAAAATCAGGAGAAGTTTCTTAGCAGCATAAACGAAGCATCTCCACTTAACTCAATGGGTGCTTCTTCTTCAACTCCCGGTGACGGAAAAGTTGATACTTGGGATCCAATTTTGATCTCCCTAGTTCGTAGAGCAATGCCTAAATTGATTGCTTATGATGTTGCAGGAGTTCAACCAATGTCTGGTCCTACCGGACTCATTTTCGCAATGAAAGCTACTTATGCTGACAGAACGACGGAAGCACTTCATAACGAAGCTGATACCGATACGTCTGGTAATGCTACTCCTGCTCATGTAGGTCTAGCTAGTGGTACTAATCCGTTTGGTGGTACTTGGACAACTGGTGAAGGAATGGCTACCTCTACTGCTGAAGCACTTGGCGATGCATCTGGAAACTATTTCGCAGAAATGGCATTCACCATCGACCAAACTTCTGTTGAAGCTAAATCCAGAGCTCTCAAAGCTGAGTACTCAACGGAATTGGCACAGGATCTTAAAGCCGTACATGGTCTGGATGCTGAAACGGAATTGGCAAACATTCTCTCCACAGAGATTCTTGCTGAAATCAACCGTGAAGTTATCCGACGTATCTATGTAAATGCTAAAGCTGGTGCATCTGCTACGTCTACACCTGGTACTTTCGATTTGGACACCGACTCTAACGGTCGATGGTCAGTTGAAAAATTCAAAGGTCTAATGTTCCAGATTGAACGTGATCGTAATGAGATTGCTTTTGACACGAAACGTGGAAAAGGTAATGTTATGATTTGTTCTGCTGATATTGCTTCTGCACTATCTATGTCTGGTATGTTGGAGACTGGTCACGGTATTGATCCTGATACTTCTGGAAATACCTTTGTTGGTACTTTCAATGGTATGAAAGTTCATGTTGATCCTTATTACGGTTCAGCAGTTGGTCAAATGTACGTTGTTGGTTATAAGGGATCTTCTCCTTATGATGCAGGAATGTTCTATTGTCCATACGTTCCACTACAAATGGTTCGTGCGATGGGTGAGCAAACCTTCCAACCGAAAATCGGCTTTAAAACCCGATATGGTATGGTTGATAATCCATTCGTAACGGCTGGATCAGGAAACAATGTATATTACAGAAAAGTTAAAGTTTCTAACTTGATGTAATTTCAGTTTCATCGAAATCAGGGGGATAGGGTTTTTACCTTATCCCTCTTTTTTTTTGGAAGGCAAACAAGAACGGGCGTCATTCGTGTTTTCGCTACCTTAGGGCATTCATTCTTGTGGGGGGCATCGTCATAGATGCTCCCCAACTTCTTCCTTGTATCATGGGTTTGGCTTTGTTATAATTTATATGTGGTGGATTTAGAAATCAATATATACATTAATACTTTAATATCTTAATAATGCCTAACTTGGAAAGACTCCAGATAAGCAATCCTGTAGCATCTAATTCATACCAATTAACTTTTGTAGTATATCTTTTAGCATTATAGTGATGATTATTATGCCATCCTTCTCCAAAGCTTAGTAGTGCACTCCACCAACAATTAGTAGAGTTATCCCCTTTTATTTTATAATTAGTATATCCAAACATATGGCAAGCACTATTAACTAGCCAGGTAATGTGATATACTAATACTAGACGTACAAATATTCCCCATACAACCCAAGAAATGCCTCCTATTAAATAGAATATAATTCCTAACTGCACTTGAATATCAATAAAATGCTTATCTAAAAATTGGTAGAATTTATTATTATTAATATCTTTAGTATATTTTCTTAATCTGGTTTCATTATCAAATTTATGTCTATCGTAAAACATCCATCCTATATGTGACCACAAAAATCCTTGACTCGCATCATGTGGATCATCGCGTGTATCTGTACCTTGATGATGCATTCTATGTTGTGCTACCCATTTTAGAGGACCATTTTGGCATGCTAATGTTCCACAAAATACAACAAAATAATCTAACCATTGTGGCATGGTCATGCTTCGATGTGTTAAATATCTATGAAATCCAAGACAAATTCCAACAGAAGCAGTTAACCAATACATGAATAACATTAGACTAACTGCTGACCAACAGAACGTAGAAGGGAGTAATGCTAGGAGGGCACCTAGGTGTAGAAATACGAAAAATCCTATTGTTTTCTTATTTTTTTTCATTATAAAAGTCTTCCTTGTATAAATTATAAATACTAAGTATAATACTTATAATAGTAAAATAAAAGGAAAACATAATGGCTATAGCTAATCAACCATCTAATATTAATTACTTGAGTGTAGTAAATTTTGAAACGAACTTTAGTAGAATACCAAACGTAAGCTATTTTTGTAACCGTGTATCTATTCCTGGGATGGCATTAAGTAGTGCACTTCAACCTAATCCTTTTGCGAATGTTCCAATAGAAGGTACTCATTTAGATTTTGAAGATTTAAATATAAGTTTTATAGTTGATGAAGATATGAAAAACTATTTGGAACTTTATGATTGGTTAAACTCAATAGGATTCCCGGAAACATTTGAACAATATACTAAAGATCCTAGTGGAGAGCCGTTAACAGTAAAGTCTGATATTAATGTGATAATACATACTAATAAATCTAACCCAAATTATAATGTAACCTTTAAAGATGTATTTCCTGTTATATTAGGACCTGTAGAATTTGATACCAATGCTGCTTCTATTGATCCTATTGTTGTTGATGCTACCTTTAAATATACTGGTGCATTTACTATAAAAAAACTTGAATAATTTCTTCCTTGTATATACCCATTATATTTGATATACTTGTAACATGAATATTAATGAATTAACAGAAATGTGTGAGAAAGACTGTAAAATTGACATTACAGACCTTGATGGGTATTCTGTGTCAATTCCAGAATTAGCTAATAAATATCATCAACTAGCTTATATTGAAAAAAATCTTTTACGTTATCTTCAAAGTGAATATAAAATTATAAAACTTGCTAGATGGAAATATTATTCTGGAAAGGCTGATCCAAAAGAATATGAAGATGACCCGTTTGATTTGAAAGTATTAAAAAATGATATGGATTTATTTTTAGATGGTGATGTTCAAGTTCTTACTATAAAGAATAAGATGGAAGAACAGGAAGAAAAAATTAAATTGATAAATGAAACTGCTAAAGTTATTCAAAATGCATCTTTTAATATTTCTAATACAATTAAGTGGAAGAAATTCTTGGCGGGCGATTTGACATGATAGTAGCTGCAAAATTAAATGAAACATATTTACAATTATCTTGTGAGAAACATATCTCCTATGAGTTAAACGAATACTTTGCATTTAAAGTTCCTAATGCACAATTTCATCCTAAAGTAAGAGCAAAGATGTGGGATGGTAAGATACGTTTATTTAATATGCAAACAGGTCAACTCTATTTAGGTTTACTTCCATATCTTAAAGAATGGGCAGATAAACATACATATAAACTACAAACAGATATTATAGATGCAAGACATTTAAAAGAAGGTGATGTAGAAAAGATTAAAGAGTTTTTTGATTCTCTTAATTTACATTGTAAAAATAAACCAATCATACCTAGGGATTATCAGATAGCATCTTTTTTGAAATGTGTATCGAATGATAGAGCTCTTTTACTTTCACCCACGTCCTCTGGTAAGAGTCTGGTTATTTATGCGTTAATAAGATGGTATCAAAAATTTTTAGACGATGATAAAATATTGATTTTAGTTCCAACAGTAAATTTAACTACACAAATGTATGGTGACTTTGGTGATTATTCGTCACATGATAAATGGAATGTAGAGGAACAATGTCATAAAATATATTCTGGTAAAGAAAAGACAGCCAATCAACAAATATATATAAGTACATGGCAAAGTCTTCACCGATTACCAAAAGAATATTTTGAACAGTTTTCTTTGATTGTAGGTGATGAAGCACATTTAGCGACAGCACAAGCGATGAAAGGAATATTGGAGAAGGCTACTTCATGTAGATATCGTTTTGGTACTACGGGAACTTTAACAGATTGTAAAACAAACAAACTAGTCCTTGAAGGATTGTTTGGAAAAACATATAAAGCCATCACCTCTAAAGATTTGATGGACAATAAACATATTTCCAAATTAAATATACAATGTTTACAATTAGAGTATCCTGAAGTAGAACGTAAAGCGATGAACAAAAAAACATATAAAGAGGAGATAGATTTTATTGTATCTCATCCAAAACGAAATAACTTTATATGTAATTTAGCATTAGAACAAAAAGGTAATACGTTGATCTTGTTTAACTACGTTGAGAAACATGGAAAGGTGTTAGTCAAACAGTTACTTGAGAAAGTAAAAGATAGACAAATCTTTTTTATAGCTGGTGAAACTGATGTTGAACAAAGAGAGGATATCAGAAAAGCAACAGAAGGTGAAGAAAATGCAATTATTGTTGCAAGTTCTGGTGTTTTATCTACAGGAGTTAATATAAAGAATTTACAATATTTAATTTTTGCTCATCCATATAAAGCTAAAATAAGAAATTTACAGTCTATTGGTCGAGTGTTAAGATTAGATGATAAGAACAACAAAGCAGTATTATATGATATTATTGATGATTTACATTGGAAGAAACATGATAATTATGGATTAAAACATTGGAAGGAAAGATTAAGTATTTATTTAAAAGAAAAATTTGATTATGATTATACATTAATACCATTGTAGAAGGAGATCGTTTATGAGTAAAACTTATAAACATGCTAAAACTGAGCATAGATTTAGAAAAAATAGATGGAAGAAAAAATCATTAAACAAAACTGATACAAAACGAAAGATCATAGGGGAATTGGAGGACAATGAAAACCACAAAGAAATGTTTGAATTGCAAGATTTTGACTATGAAGAAAATGGCCGAAGGTATTACACATCATAAATGGTGGTCATATTATGAATGTGAAAAGTGTAGCAAGATACAAACATATCGTCTTAATAGACCACCTACAATAAAAACTGAATATTCAGTTCATAGTACAGAATCAACCTGCATCGGAATTAATGCAGAGAATTGGCCAAATAATGAATAATTTTAATTATAGTGATAAATATCCAAATGAATGTAGAGGAGAACCAGTTATGAGAGAGATGTTGAAAGTACAAATTTACAGGGAAACTGATAATCCAATACCATCGTATAAAAAGGATGGTGATGCTGGTATGGATATTAGAGCTAATGAGGACATATCCCTTCCTTCATTTATATGGACTACGGTTAGTACAGGTCTTTACATTATTATACCATACGGTTATGAGGGACAAGTTCGTTCACGTTCTGGTCTAGCTGCAAATCATGGTATTCAAGTTTTAAATTCACCTGGTACTATTGATTCTGGATATCGGGATGAGTTAAAAATTATTCTAAAAAATAATGCCTATGCACCATATGATGTTAAAAAAGGTGATAGAATAGCACAACTAGTTATTAAACCTGTAATAATGTCTGAAATGGTAGAGATAGATAAAGGTACTCACATTATTGAATCTGAAAATGAAAATCGAGGTGGAGGCCTTGGTTCAACTGGAGTGAAATAATGGGTAATCCAAAACACTATGTAGATAATGAAGTTTTCTTTATAGAAATTAAAAAATGGAAACAGCGAGTGCTTGATGCTAGAGAGGTAGAAGAACCTGATCCACCTAGTACAGAACTTATGGGTGATTGTTTTTTAAAGATATCAGAAAATCTAGCTTGGAGGCCTAATTTTATTAATTATACTTTTCGTGATGATATGATATCAGATGGTGTTGAGAATTGTTTACTTTATGCTCATAATTTTAATCCAGAAAAATCAAAGAACCCCTTTTCTTACTTTACACAAATAATTCATCATGCTTATGTTAGGCGTATTGTAAAAGAAAAGAAACAAATGCACATAAGATATAAAATAATACAAGAGGAGGAATTAAAAGAACAAATAAATGCATCAGTAGAAGATAGTTCTAATTATACTACAATCAAAAATTATAGAAATTATTTAGATTCACATGATAAGTATGCTGAAAATCCACACACTAAAAAACCCAAAAAGAAAACTGCTTTGGAATTATTCATGCGTAAATAACAAAGGAAAAAATGGATTACACGGTTCTGTTTTTTAAAGAATGTGCAAGGTGTAAACAGTTTGAACCAGATCATAAGCATAGTAATTGTAGTTTTAGTATAGTTCGTACAGAAAAATGTGTACAACAACTTTTTGAATGTACCAGATGTAAATTTAAATGGACAAAGGAACTTCATAATGAAAATAGCATTGATAACAGACCAACACTTCGGAGGAAAACAGGATAGTCAATCCTTCTCTGATTTTATAGAAAAATTCTACACGAATCAATTTTTCCCATATTTAAAAGACAATAATATATCTACAGTAATAGATTTGGGTGATACCTTTGACCGTAGAAAATACGTCAATTTTAATACATTACATAATGTAAAAAGATTTTATTTTGATGTTCTAAGAGAGAATCATATCCAATTACATTCTATTGTTGGTAATCATTCTACTTATTATAGAAATACGAATGATATTAATAGTTCAGAATTATTATATGGTCATTATGAAAATGTACAAGCTTACCCCAATCCCACCACAATAACCCTTGATGGCACAGACATTGACCTTTTACCTTGGATTAACTCTGAAAACTATGATATAATGATGGAGTTTATTAAAGATTCAAAATCCCAAGTGGGTTTTGGTCATTTAGAAGTTGATGGTTTTGCTATGTATAAAGGATATGTAGCAGATTCAGGACTTCCAAAAACTTTATTTAATAGATATGAGGTATTATGTTCTGGTCATTATCATCATAAATCAAGTAGTGATAATATTCACTATCTTGGAGCACCCTATGAGATAACCTGGAATGATTATGATGATCCAAAAGGGTTTCATATTTTTGATACAAAAACAAGAGAATTAGAGTTTATAAAAAATAAGTATCGTTTGTTTGAAAAAATATATTATGATGATAGTGGTAATGTTGATTTTTCAAAAATAGATACTAGTTATTATAAAGATAAGATTATAAAATTAATTGTTGAAGAAAAAACTAATGTAGGTAATTTTGAAAATTTTGTAGAACGGTTATATAAATCAGAATTAGCTGATTTAATAATTCTGGAAGATTTATCAGAA
>Ga0257121_1003243_pt1 | contig 10762 bp, 10 predicted proteins | sample SI106_100metaG_FD_190180 | JGI IMG/M metagenome (GOLD analysis project Ga0257121, IMG submission 190180) | Marine microbial communities from Saanich Inlet, British Columbia, Canada - SI106_100 | ecosystem: Environmental > Aquatic > Marine > Inlet | place: Canada: British Columbia | collected... | reverse complement strand
GGGTATTTTCTGACTCTGTTGTTAATTTATCCAAGTAAGGAATAATTACTTTCTTAAAAGGAACTGTAACATTAATTCCATAAATTTTTTTTTCTTTAACCTGTAAAATTAAATTTTTTAGACCACACTCATCTAATTTTTTCTTTTCATAAATTGCTTCGATGTTGTTATTTTTAATCCAATAATTATGTAATTGTGGCGATAAAGAGTGTTCAATTGGATTGCCGATAACTAAATATTTTTTCATTGGGTAATTTCTAGATATTCTTTAATTTTTTTAACTGGTAAACCCATAATGGTGTCTTCGTCTCCTTCAATATTTGAAAATAAATTTCTTCCCTCGCCTTCTATTTGGTAAACATTGTAAGAATATAAGGCCTTATCACTTATTTTAGATAAATATATTTTTAAATCTTCATCTGAGAAATTTTTCATTGTTAACGTTGCTTTGTCAGTATAATTCCAGATCATTGACCCATTCTTTGAGATGCAAACTGAACTAACAAGATGATGTTTTTTACCATTAAGTTTTTTTAAAATAACCAAAGCTTCTTCTCTATTTCCAGGTTTTGATATTAGTTCGCCATCTAAATCTATTACACTATCCGCACCCAAAACCATTTGATTTTCCTCAGTTAAGCTAACTTTATTGGCCTTAAGTTCTGCTAGATTTTTTGAAATAATTTCTGGCTTAGCTTTTTCTTTAATAAGACTTTGCTTAACGGGGTTTTCATCAACGTTTGAAGGTTTGACTTTGGTGGGTATTTCATTTTTATCTAATATATCTTTTCTAACTCTACTTTTTGAAGCAAGAATAATTTTATTTAACATTATTTAAATATATTTCGTGTATTTTAATTATTGATGCGGCTGTCTCTTCAACTGATTTTCTTGTTACATCTAACGAGGGCCACTTATATTTTTGAAACGTTTTTTTAGCTTCTATAATTTCTTTTTTAATATTATCCAAGCTTGTATATTTTTTATTTTGGGTTTCTTTTAAGGAGTTCATCCTATTTTTTCTTATATCAGCCAGTCTTTCAGGCTCGGTATTTAAACCAATAACACAAGTTAATTGAGGATTGTCTTTAAGTTTTTTGGGCAAGGAGTTTTCGTTTACAAGTGGAATGTTTGAAGTTTTAAATCCTTTGTTGGCAAGATAAATTGAAGTGGGAGTTTTGCTTGTCCTGCTAACACCAATTAAAACAATATCTGATTTTTCAATATCATTTGTTAAATTTCCATCATCGTGATTCATTGTGAATTGTATTGCCTCTATTCTTTCATAATATTCTTCATTAAGCACATGTTGCCCGCTTGGCTCGTGGGAAGCCTGTTGATTAAGAATCTTTGAAAAGTTTAAAATTAAATTTCCCAATATACCAAAACAAGGAATTTTTTTTTTACCACTTTCGTTTGCTAAATATTTGGCTAAATTATTATCCACTATAGTATAGAGGATCACTGAATTTTCATTTTTTTTTGCATCATCTAAAATTTTTAGAATTTGATTTTCGGTTCTAGTAAAAGAATACGAATGTACTTTATACTCGATATTTTTAAATTGCGCTTTTAGAGCTAAAAAAATTCTATCAAGGGTTTCACCTGTGGAATCTGAAATAAGATAAATTTGATATGTACTACTCATGAATAAATTGTTAATAAATTTGTATTATTTTAATTAAATTACACAATTTAAATATTGATTAATTATTGTTGTAAAATAAGGATTTTATTAACATTAATAAACAAATGTAGTAAATTATACATTATATTTAATAAAAGTTTAAAAAGCTTCAATTTAAACAATTTTACTAATTTATAAATGTTATTAAGTTGTGAATAAAATGTTAATAAAAACTTATCATTATTATTCACAGATCATAATACTAATACAATAATTATATATATATTATTTTAATATGACCCCTCTCCATCAAGTAATAATAAATAACAATACTAAAATAAATCCAATTTGGATAATGAGACAAGCAGGAAGATATTTATCTGAATTTAAAGAAATTAGAAAATTAAATCCTGATTTTATAAATTTATGTTTAAATGAAAACTTATCATCAGAGATAACATTACAACCTTTAAAAAGATTTGATTTAGATGCAGCGATAATATTTTCAGATATTTTAATGTTGCCGTACGGCTTAAATCAAAAAGTTGAATTTAAAAAAAATTTTGGACCTATACTTGGTAAAATAAATATAAACGAAATGTCCAAATTAGATGAATTAGATTTTGTTAAAAAAATTTATCCAGTTTACAAAGCGATTAAAAAAGTAAGCACAGATAAACTTGTGAAAAATAAAAATACCATAGGATTTGTTGGTGCTCCCTGGACATTGTTAGTTTATATGATTAATCAACAATCTCCTAAAAAAGAATTGATAAAAGATTTTTTTAAAGACGATTTTTTAATAAATAGAATTTTATTAATTTTAGAAAAATTTTTAAAAATTCATATTAAAAACCAAATCGAAAATGGCGCAACCGTTATACAAATATTTGATAGTTGGGCGGGTTTACTAGAAGAAAAAGATTTACCAAATTATATTTATTCACCAACACTTAACTTGGTCAACTATGTAAAATCTTTAAAAACCCCTGTTATTTGTTTTCCAAGAGAAATTAAAAATTACAAAGAGTACTGCGAGATTGTAAAGCCTGATGCAGTAAGTATTGATTATAATGTGGATCCCAAAGAAATACTAAAAAATATAAAAATTCCAATTCAAGGTGGTATGGATCCAAAAATATTACTTACAGATAAAGAAACATTAAAAAAAGAAGCAAGTAAATATTTAGATATTTTTAAAGATCATCCATATATTTTTAATTTAGGACACGGCATTTTACCCGAAACAAATCCTGAGTTGGTTGAATATTTGGTGGGCACAGTAAAAGATTATTAATGAGGAAAGCTATAATTCTTTTTAATTTAGGTGGGCCAGATAGTTTAAACAATGTAGAACCTTTTTTGTTTAATCTATTTAATGATCCTGCAATACTTAATTTACCTAGTTTTTTAAGGTTTCCACTTGCCAAATTAATTTCTAAAAGAAGAACATCAACTGCTAAAAAAATTTATCAACAACTTGGTGGCTCATCACCAATTTTAAAGCTAACAGAAGAACAATCAAAGGCTCTTGAAGCAAAGCTTAATAACGACGATGATAATTCTGAATATAAATCATTTGTTGTTATGAGGTGTTGGCACCCAAGGGCAGAAGCCGTAATTAAAGATGTGAAAAATTACAATCCGGATGAGGTTATTTTGATGCCTCTTTATCCGCAATATTCTGCGGCAACCTCAGGATCATCTATAAAAGAGTGGAAAGATATTTGTAAAAAAAATAATTTTAAAACAAAGACAAGCACAATTTGTTGCTACCCAACAGATAATAATTTTGTTTTGGCTCACAAAAATGAAATAATAAAAAAGATTAATAATTTACAAAACTATAAATTAATTTTTTCTGCACATGGCCTGCCCGAAAAAAATATAAAAAATGGTGATCCTTATCAATGGCAAGTAGAACAGTCAGTTAATAAAATTATTGAGAGATTAAATATAGACAATTTAGATTGGATTTTAAGTTATCAAAGTCGCGTAGGACCTTTAAAATGGATAGGCCCATCAACAGAAGATGTAATTATCGAAAATTCAAAATTAGAAAAACATATTGTTTTAGTTCCTATTGCTTTTGTTTCCGAGCATTCCGAAACTTTAGTTGAGCTAGATATAGAATATAAAGAATTAGCTGATAAAAATGGATGTAAAAATTATACAAGAGTTCCTGCTTTGGGTACTAATGAAAATTTTATAAAAGCGATGTCGGAACTAATTATTAAAAAAGATGAATATAATTTTAATAATAAACTTTATCCCCCTAAAATTCATTGTCCTAATAATTTTAAAAAATGTCCATGTTTAAATTATGAATAGTTATTTGTTATTTAAAAGTTTGCACTTGATAGCTGTTGTCTCCTGGATGGCAGGGCTTTTATATTTACCAAGAATTTTTGTTTATCACGTCGAAAATAATGAAAAAAAACAATCTGTAGATATTTTTGAAGTTATGGAGAAAAGATTATATTTTTATATCATGAGACCAGCAATGATTTTGACCTGGTTATTTGGCATTATCTTAATTTATTTAAATGGTGTAGAAATATTTTCTCAACTATGGATGCAGTTAAAGATTATTTTAGTAATTTTGTTATCAATTTTTCATGAGTATTTGGGAAGATGTATTTATTCATTAAAAAACAATACTAATTTAAGATCCGCAAAATACTTTAGAATAATAAACGAAATACCAACAATAATTCTTATTTTAGTGGTATTTATTGTTATTTTTAAACCAATCTAGGGTTGAAATAACATTAAGAGTATATATATTAATAAGATCTAATTAGTCCTTAAAAATTTAAATCATGAACATCCAAGAGTTAAAATTAAAATCGTCTGAACAACTTATTACACAAGCTGAAGAGCTTGGAATTGAGAATGCCAGCACTTTAAGAAAACAAGAAATTCTTTTTGCTATCTTAAAAAAAGTTGCAGAAAAAGAAGAAATAACAGGTGCTGGAGTTCTACAGCTTTTGCAAGATGGGTTTGGTTTTTTAAGAGCAATGGAGTCAAACTATCTTCCGGGCCCAGATGATATTTATGTAAGCCCGAGCCAAATTAGAAAGTTTGGTTTGAGAACAGGTGATACCGTTGAAGGACCTGTCAGAGCCCCTAAGGAAGGCGAAAGATATTTTGCGTTACTTCAAGTTAGTAAAATTAATTTTGAAGAACCAGAAAAAGCAAGACATAAAATTGCTTTTGATAATTTAACCCCACTTTATCCAGATCAGCAAATGGTCATGGAAGTTGAGACAACAAAAATTGAAAAAAAACCGGACTTAACACCAAGATTAATTGATCTTGTCAGTCCAATTGGAAAAGGCCAAAGATCAATAATTATTTCACCTCCAAAAGCAGGAAAGACAATGATTTTACAAAGTATTGCAAACTCAATTGCTAAAAATTATCCAAAAAGTTATTTGATGGTTTTACTAATTGATGAAAGACCAGAAGAAGTTACAGATATGCAAAGAACAGTTAAAGGTGAGGTGATTAGCTCTACCTTTGATGAACCAGCACAACGTCACGTCGCTGTTGCAGAGATGGTTATTGAAAAAGCAAAAAGATTAACAGAACATAAAAAAGATGTAGTTATATTACTAGACTCGATCACAAGATTAGGAAGAGCCTATAATGCTGTTATTCCAAGCTCTGGAAAAGTTTTAACTGGTGGTGTAGATGCAAATGCTCTTCAAAGACCCAAAAGATTTTTTGGTGCAGCAAGAAATATTGAAGAAGGTGGATCTTTAACAATCATCTCAACTGCTTTAATTGATACCGGTAGTAGAATGGATGAGGTAATCTTCGAAGAATTTAAAGGAACAGGAAATAGCGAAACTGTACTTGATAGAAAAATAGCCGATAAAAGAATTTATCCTGCAATTGATATAACAAAATCTGGAACGAGAAGAGAAGAATTATTGTTTGATAAAAATGATCTTCAAAAAATGAACGTTCTTAGAAGAATAATTGCACCAATGGGAACAATGGATGCAATTGAATTTATCAATTCAAAATTAAAAGATACAAAAAATAATGCTGAGTTTTTTAATTCAATGAATAAGCCCGCTTAAATTAACATTGTTTCACTATAAATATTCTAATTCAGCCATTTCTTGATAGAAATTTTTTTCTATTTTATTTTTAAAATCCTCACCAAGATTATCTTTCCAATTATTCGCTGGCCCAAGATGAAAAAAATTAACTTTGCTATCATCTTTTTTGCTTAATACATTTTCTTTAAATAAACCTTTTTGTTCCATTTCTTTTAGACTTTTAAAGGATGTTGTTTCTAAAATTTCTTTATTTTTATTTTTATTTGTTTCAACATTTAAATATTTTTTTAAAAAATTTATGATTTTCTCAAGTTCATTTTCGGGATTTTTAATTAAATCCTCGTACTTGATTAATAAAAGATTACTTTTATCTCTCGTCCAGGAACGATAATGATCATTCCATTTGCCCAACAAACACTTCATCCCTGTTTCTTTATCCTCCCATCTTTTATTGTTTCCAATAATTTGAGGTGTCATTAAAAAATTAAATGCTTCATCTAAGGTTAAAGTATAATGATTTGATATAGACGAGACCAATGTTCTAGGATCTCTTACTATGTATATTGTTGCAAGTGTATTCCGATCATTTGTAAAACTATCTTTACCAACATTATATTTACCTTGGTGAGTTTTAAGAATTTTGATTTGATTATCTAAATTAATAGTATCTTGTGCCAATATCCAACTTTCTTTTATTTTATTAAAATTACCAAAATCATCAATGAACTCTTTAAAATATTTTTTTTCTGGAAATTGACTTACTTTTTTTATTAATTCAAAATTAAAATTTCCATCATTGGAATATAATAATGTCGAAATTATTGATCTAACCCAAGTGTTTCCACTTTTTGGATAAGATGCTAACCAAATAATCATAATTAAATTTTACACAAATATAAATTAGAAGCTATAATCTTCACATGACAATATATGCTTTATCAAGTGGCCCTGGAATTTCTGGGATTGCTGTTGTTAGAGTTTCAGGAGAAGAAACATCTAAAGCCATTGAGTTGTTAACCGGTAAACCTGTTCCAAAACCAAGAGTGGCAACGCTGAGAAAAATCAATAAAATCAACACTTCTGAGCTAATTGATGAAGGTATAATATTATGGTTTCCAGGGCCTGAGAGCTACACAGGTGAGGATATGGCTGAAATACAGGTACATGGAAGCAAGGCTGTAATTGATGCTCTACACTCCTCTATCTCAAATATTGAAAATTGTCGTTTAGCAGAACCAGGTGAGTTTACAAAACTTGCATTTCAAAATGGAAAAATAAATTTACTTAAGGCAGAGAGCATCGCAGATTTAATTTCTTCTGAAACTGAAATTCAAAGACAGCAAGCGATAAAAATTATGAATGGAAAATCTTCTGATCGATTTAATTTTTTAAGAGAAAAACTTTTAAAAATATTATCACATGTTGAAGCTAAAATAGATTTTCCAGATGAAGATTTGCCAAATAATATTTTAGAAGAAATTAAAAAAAGTTCAGATGAAGTTTTAATAAATATTGAAAAAATTTTAGATGATCAAAAAGTTGGAGAAAGAATTAGAGAAGGTTTTAAGATCGCAATTCTTGGACCTACCAATGCAGGAAAGTCTAGTCTTCTAAATCATTTATCTAATAGAGACGTTGCGATAGTTTCAGAAATTGCAGGCACAACAAGAGATGTAATCGAAACACATCTTAATATAGATGGTTATCCAGTAATAGTTTATGACACTGCAGGGATAAGAGAATCTAAAAATGAAATTGAAAAAAAAGGTATTAAATTATCTTTAAATAGAGCAGAAGAGGCAGATTTGAAGTTGGTAGTTGTTGATGCCAAAAACCTTCATTTTACTGATGTTTTGAGAGGTTTGTTAGATCAAAATGCGATTTTGGTAATAAATAAATCAGATCTTTTAAACGGAGATATTGATCCTGAAATTAAAAAATTAAATCATGTATTAATTTCAATTAAAGCAAATTTAAATATTGAAGAATTAATTTCAAAAATAAAAAATAATTTAAAAAATAAATTTATAACAAGTGATGATATTTTAATTACTAGAGAAAGGCACAGACAACATCTTAAACAATGTTTGAAGCATCTTAAAAATTTTAATAAAAAAAATGAAGTTGAAGATTTTGATAAAGCTGCTGAAGATTTAAGATTAGCTACTAGACATCTTGGTATGATTGTTGGAAAAGTCGATGTTGAGGAGATATTAGGTAGTATTTTCAACGATTTTTGCATAGGTAAATAGCACCTTATTTTCCTTGTTTTTGTCCTCTTTTCTTCTAAAAAATGTTGAAAATTAAAGCTTATTTAAAGAAAGCTAAGCGTCTCTTGTAAATAAAATAATCAGTTATAAATTTAACTTATGAAAAATGATTTATCATTCGATGTTGTTGTAATAGGTGGTGGTCATGCCGGTTGTGAAGCTGCTGCAGCCTCTGCACGTCTAGGAGTTAACACTGCTTTGTTTACTCACAAGATAGAAACAATTGGTGAAATGTCATGTAACCCTGCGATAGGTGGTTTGGGTAAAGGTCACTTAGTAAGAGAGATAGATGCCCTTGATGGTGTAATGGGTGAGGTTGCAGATAAATCAGGGATACAATTTAGATTATTAAACAGAAGTAGAGGTCCCGCAGTAAGAGGACCAAGAACTCAATCAGATAGATCATTATATCGAAAATATATGCAAGAAAAATTATTAAACTACTGTAATTTAAGCATTTTTTCAGATCCAGTAATAAAGTTTATTTTTAATAAAAACACAATAAGTGGTTTTGAAACTAAAGAAGGTAAAAAAGTTTTATGCTCTAAGTTAATACTAACAACGGGCACTTTTTTAAATGGTTTGATACATATAGGTGATGAAAGAACACCAGCTGGAAGGTATGATGAGAAACCTTCTACAGGATTAAGTGAACAATTAGAAAAATATGATTTTAAAGTTGGAAGATTAAAAACAGGAACTCCTCCTCGACTCGATTCAAGAACAATTAATTATGAAAATTTAGAGGAACAGTTCGCAGATGACGCTCCTTACTTTTTTTCTTTCTTAACCAAAAAAAACATTAATAAACAAGTTTCATGTCGAATGACTTATACGAACGACAAGGTTCATAAAATTATTGAAAAAAATTTATCTAAGAGTGCCATGTACTCTGGCAGCATAAAAGGAGTTGGGCCTAGATACTGTCCATCCATAGAAGACAAGATAGTAAAATTTGCTGATAAAGGTCGACACCAGATATTCTTAGAACCTGAGGGTTTAAATGACCATACAATATACCCAAATGGTATATCAACATCATTACCAAGTGATGTTCAGCAAGAAATATGTAATAATATCAATGGTTTACAAAATGTTAAGATAATTAGACCAGGATATGCTATAGAATATGACTATATAGACCCTAGAGAGCTATTTTTAACTCTTGAAACAAAGAAAATTAGTAACTTATATCTTGCAGGACAAATTAATGGAACCACAGGATATGAAGAAGCCGCTGCACAAGGCCTTATAGCAGGTATCAATGCAGCTTTATCATTCAAAAAACTTGAACCATTTATACTAGATAGATCAGATGCTTATATTGGTGTAATGATAGACGACCTTGTTACAAAGGGTGTAGCAGAACCTTATAGAATGTTTACTTCAAGAGCTGAATATAGATTAAGTTTAAGAGCAGATAATGCAGATCAAAGACTTACCAATAAAGGTATCTCTATAGGTCTAATTGGAGAGATTAGAAAAAATTTTTATGAGGATAAACACAAAAAATTAGATGATATTGTTAGAAAAATGGAAAAATCAAATATTTCTCCATCTAAAGCACAAGATTTTGGTATTAAAATAGCTAAAGATGGTGTTTTAAGATCTTCAAATGAAATATTAACCCAAAAAGGAGTTAATATGAAAAAAATTAGAGAAATATGGTTAGAAATACCTTATTTTGATAAAGAAATAGATGAACAGATCGAAATTAATGCCCATTATAGAGGGTATCTAAAGAAACAAAAAGCTGATATTTTAGCATTTAAAAGAGATGAAAATTTAATAATCCCAGAAAAAGTTAACTATGATAACCTTTCAGGACTATCAAATGAGGTTAAAGCTAAATTTAAAGAAATAAGACCAAAAACTATGGGACAAGCACTACGAATTGATGGAATTACCCCAGCAGCAGTATATATTTTGTTGTCACATGTAAAAAGAAAGTCTATTAAGCATATAGCTTAATGGAACAAGAAATTTTAAATTCATATTCGAGACTTAATAGTTTAAATGTTTCACGTGAAACATATTTGGACTTTGAATTATTTATATCCATGATATTGGAAAAAAATAAAGAAATTAATATAATAAGCCAAGAAACTGCAAAAAATGAAGTTATAAGAGAGCGACATATTGTAGATTCAGCACAAATAATTGATTTTATTGATTTAAATAGTAATACAACTACAGATTTAGGGACTGGGGGTGGGATGCCTGGTATTATTATAGCAATTATACTAAAGAATATGAAAAAGAACATAAAAGTACATTTATATGAGAAAAGCCATCATAAAAGTGATTTCTTAAGGGAAGTATCAAGAAAATTAAAATTAAAAACAGAAATATTTCAAGAAAATATTTTTGATATAAAAAAATTAGAAACAGGAACGGTAATGTCAAGAGCGTTTAAACCAATGCCGGTTGTTTTAGATTTAGTTTATGAAAATTTTACAAGTTTTAAAAATTTAATTTGTTTTATGGGTAAGAATGGAAAAAAAGTTTTTGAAAATTCTTTAAAGGATTGGGATCTAGAGTATACAGAAAAAAAAAGTTTAACTAATGAAGATTCTTTTTTATTAAATATTAAAAAAATTAAAAAAAAATTAAAAAAAAATTAAATGCAAATCATATCTGTCATAAATCAAAAGGGTGGGGTTGGCAAAACAACAACTGTGATCAATCTCGCAGCAGGTTTATCACAGCAAAATAAAAAAATTTTAGTTATAGACTTAGATCCTCAGGGAAATGCAACAACAGGTCTTGGATTATCCAACATGGAAAGTTCT
>Ga0257121_1003237_pt1 | contig 10773 bp, 11 predicted proteins | sample SI106_100metaG_FD_190180 | JGI IMG/M metagenome (GOLD analysis project Ga0257121, IMG submission 190180) | Marine microbial communities from Saanich Inlet, British Columbia, Canada - SI106_100 | ecosystem: Environmental > Aquatic > Marine > Inlet | place: Canada: British Columbia | collected... | reverse complement strand
ACTAAAAAATATGAAATTATTATTTTCCAGGTCATTTTGAAGTCTGACATATGTTCTGATAAAACAGCTCCATATAACAAATGCCTTGAATTTACTGCTCCTACTGAACTAAGTATTACCAATGAAGAAGCTCCTGCAGAAAAAAGTTGTAAAAAAATTATTTGTGAAGCTCCTCCAAAAATAATGATCGACATACCCATTGTTGTTATAGGTGATAAACCTAGATCAATAGCCAAAACTCCAAATATTATTCCAAAAGGAACAACTGGTATCATTAATGGACTTACGTCTGTCACTCCTTTAAAAAATATTTTAGATCTATTGCTCATTTAAAAAATAATATGTATTAGAAGCAAACTATATGATCAATATTAATTGGCCTCTTAATACCAAATTTTTCATCTATTTCATGTTGATGCATATGGTGGGAATGTACAAAAACTGGGATAAGCAAATCACTAGTAGTTTTTAAAGTATAGATAAAGTTAGTGCCTCTAAATTTTCTATCTACAACTTCTAGCTTTAAATTGCTCTGATCATCATGCTCAAGATCTTCTGGTTGCAATAATAATTGAACATCTGCTCCTTTTGGATAATGTTTTGTGAAATTTCCATTTATAGTTCCTAGATCATCGCTTTCCAAACTATTTTCACCAGTTACTTTTGCTGGAATTAAAATTCCTCTATTTAAAAAATTTACAACCTCTACAGAGTTTGGAAAATGGTAAACATTATAGGGGTCATCATATTGTTTTAATTGACTGTCTAAAATTATCCCACATTTACTACCAAGATAGAATGCCTCGTAAGAATCATGTGTTACTATGATCGTTGTAATTTTTAAGTCAGTTAAAACTTGTTTTAGTCTAACTTGAATCTCTTCTTTAAAACTCTGATCTACATTTGATAATGGTTCATCTAACAAAAGTAAATCTGGTTTAGAAAGTAACGCTCTAGCTAGCGCCGCTCTTTGAGCTTCACCAGAGCTAATTTGATGAGGAAATTTTTCTTTGACATGGTCTAGATGAAGGAATTTAATAACATCTTCAATGGTTAAATCTTTTTTCTTTTTCTTATTTCTTTCAGCACCAAATTGAATGTTTTCAAGAATATTGTAGTGAGGAAAAAGTGAGTTATCTTGAAATGCTAAAGAAATATTTCTGTTTTCTGGTTCAATATGAACATCTTTAGATGAGATGGTCTTATTTTTTAAGGAAATTTTTCCTGATTGAATTTTTTCTAGTCCAGCTATAGTTCTTAAAATTGTTGTTTTCCCAATTCCTGAAGGACCTAAAAGACAGATGATATCTCCCTCATTTTCTATAGTTAAAGATACATTGTTAACTTTACTTTTAGCACTTGCTGCAAATGTAACATTATCAATTTCTAAAAAGTTTTTAGGCATATAACAATTAATCCTTAAGAATATATCTAGATGTAATTAAAATAAAGAAACTTGCAATAAGAATAAGAAATAATGAAGGAGCTGCAGCTGCTTCTAACAAATCTTGAGAGGCATATATGTAGGCTTGAGTTGCAAAAGTTTCAAAATTAAATGGTCTCATTATTAATGTTATGGGTAACTCTTTTATAATTTCTATGGCAATCAATATACCAATCAACATAATAGAGTTTTTTAAATATGGAATATGAATATTTTTAAAAGTTTTAAATTTTGAATAACCTAAAAGATATGCACTTTCATCAATAGAATAATTTATTTTTAGATAACCAGATTTTATTCCATTACTTGCCAAAGAATAAAATCTTATAAAATAAACAATAACTAAACCTAAAATAGAACCAATAAAAATAGATTTAATATTTTTAATTTCAAATAAATTAATAATATTATTATCAAACCAGGAAATAAAAGTAATAAATGCGACTGCTAAAATTATACCTGGAATAGCATAACCAGATATTGAAAAAGTAGTCAAAGTTTCTAGAAATTTACTTCGAGAAAGTCTATTTCCATAATTAGAAATAAAAGCGAAACTAATTAAAACTATGCTTGATAATAAAACAAGAATTATTGTGTTAGAAAATAAATCAAATAAATTTAAATCTGCTAAATGTTTCGGGAAAATAATTGTCCAATAAAGCATTTGTAAAACAGGAAATAAAAAACTTATAAAAAAAACTAAAAAACAAAATGAAAAAGCTAGCCAAGCTTTAAAGCCATATAAGGTTGTTAAAGATTTTTTTTTAAATCCACCTTTGCTTGGTGAATGATATTGTGCTTTCTTTCTAGATAAATTTTCTAATATAAATAATCCAAGAATAAAAATTAAAAGATAAAAAGATAATTGATTTGCTAAAGCGAGATCGTCAAAAGAAATCCATGCGTTATAAATTCCAGTTGTAAATGTTGAAATTCCAAAAAATGATACCGAACCAAAATCGGACAAAGTTTCCATAGCAACAAGTGACAATCCAGCCACTATTGCAGGTCGAGCAGATGGTAAGATTATTTTCATAAATGATTTTTGCTTACTAAAGCCAAGATTTCTTCCAAGCTCTATTAAATTTTGTGATTGATAATGAAAAGAGACTCTTGTTAAGACGTACACATAACCAAATAATGAAAATGAAATTGAAATTATTGCACCCATCATTCCGTCAAATTTTGGTATTAAAGAATTGTAATTACCTTCGCCAAATAAGTTTTTTAATATAGAAAAAGCTGTTCCATAATTCTCAAAGAAGGCTGTTAAAGAATACGCATAAATATAGGCAGGCACTGCAAAAGATAAGATCAAAGCCCACTTAAAGAAATTTGCTCCTGGAAATGAATAGAATGAAACTAAATAAGCTCCTACCACTCCAATTATAAAAGTAAAAAATAAAACCCCCAACAAAAGTAATAAAGAGTTAAAAATATAGTCATAAAGGAACGTATTTTTAATAATACTAGAATACTCGCCAGTGCTCTCAAAAAAGCTAGAAAATACAGTAACTATTGGTATCGCTACAGCAATCGAAATTAGAAACGAACTTAAATACCAAATATTTATTTTTCTTAAATACATACTCACCCTTTAATGTTAAGTGAACATAATTAATAGAAGGGTAAGGACTATTAAATTATGTTCACTTTTTGAAAATTAATCTTTTTTATCAAAAACATTTACGAATTGATCAGTCTCATCACTTTTGATCTCAGATAATTTTCTGTTATTCATTTTTTTTTCAATTTTTTTACACTCTGAGAAACACGGATTGCATCCCTTAGAAGACTTATTATAATCAAAATTTAATGAATTCTTTTTTATCATTAACTACTTCCACTTTGCTCCAAGCATACATTCTAAAGCTTTTGCTTGGTTTTTTCCGTAATTAACTACTTTAGTATTTAAATCTTGTTTAAATCCTAAACCCATTTGTTTAACTAAATCATGTGGCTCAACACCATCAATCATTGGATATTCAAATGTATTATTAACTATGTGTTCTTGCGCTTCTTTTGTTAATAAAAACTCAAGAAGTTTTTTTGCATTATCCGGGTTTGGAGAATTTTTTAGAACTCCACCACCACTAATATTCATATGAGTTCCTCGATCTTCTTGATTAGGAAAGAAAGGTAATACTTTTTTAGCTGCTGCTTGCTGTTCAGCTCCTTTTTTTCCAGACAACATTAAAGCTAGATAATAAGTGTTTGCTACTGCAATATCAGCTTCACCAGCTGCTACAGCTAAAATTTGAGCCCTATCATTACCTTTAGAGTCTCTTGCCATATTAGCAACAACTCCTCTTGCCCATTCACAAGTAGTTTTTTTTCCATTATTTTTAACTAATGAAGCAACTAAGGACTGGTTGTAAATGTTATTTGATTTTCTTATTACAATTCTTCCTTTCCATTTAGGATCAGCAAGACCTTCATAAGTCATTCCATTTAATTCATTGACTTTAACTCTTTCAGGTGAGTAGTACATAATTCTTGCTCTCTTAGCTATTCCAGTCCAGTTAGTAGATCTAAAATTTTTTGGAACAGCAGCTTTAATTGCTGAAGTCATTGAGTTTTGAAACATTCCTTTAGCATCAAACGCACCTAGTCTTCCAGCATCTGCTGTAATATAAATATCTGCTTTTGAGTCTGCACCCTCTTCAGTTATTCTTTTTTGAAGAGCTTTATCTTTTCCAGATACAACATTAACTTTTATACCTGTTTTTAAAGTAAATTTTTTGTAAAGCTGAATATCTGAGTCATAATGTCTTGCACTAAATACGTTAACTTCAGCTGCAAAAACCATACTGGTAAAGAAAACTAAAGCTAATACTAATAAACTTATTTTTTTCATTTTTATCCTTTTCTTTACCCTTATTATTTTTTAGTTGAGAATTATTCTCAATGCGAATGATTATCAATCGCATATAATGTCGCAGTTGTAAAGGGCTATTTGTATAAAAATTGTAAGTAAGATTAGAAGGAAATTGTTATTTCCAATCACCAATTTTACTAAACAAAAAATTTCTAAACGCTTGAACTCTTGCTGTGTTCTTTAGTGATTGAGGATAGACAAAATGGGCTTCTGTGATCGGTCCTTCAGATTTTGGAAGAACTTTAATCACATTAGTTGAGTTTGATACCAAATATTCTGGTAAAGCAGCTAAACCTACTCCGGTCTCTACTGCTAGAAGTAAACCCATAACACTATTTACTTTCATTACAGTTTTTCTTTTTTTACCATCATGCATACCAAGTTTTAATGCCCAGTCAGGGTTATAAACTGGAGAAGGTGCTCCTTTTCCAAAAGAAATAAAATTATGTTTATTTAAATCAGCAATTGTTTTTGGCATTCCAAATTTTTCTAAATATTTATTAGATCCATAAATATAATATTTAATATCAACTAATTTTTTTTGAATGTAATTTAATTGTTTTGGTCTTCTCATGAAAATTCCAATATCAGCTTGTCGAGTGCTTAAATCTAATTCTTTGTCATCAAACACTAATTCAATTTCAATTTCTGGATTAAGTCTCATAAATTCTTGAATTCTTGGTGTTAACCAGTGAGTTCCAAAACTTCTTACAGTTGTGATTGTTAATTTTCCGGTGGGTTTATTTTTTTGATCTCCTAGAGATGTCTCAACTTCCTTAAGTTTACTAATTACTTCATGAGCTGTCTTAAATACATATTCACCATTTTCCGTAAGTGTTAACCCTCTAGCATGTCTCTCAAATAATTGTACTTTTAAATCTTGTTCGAGAGATTGTATTTGCCTGCTAATTGCTGACTGACTTAGATTTAAATTGATTGTAGCATTGGTAAAACTACCAGCTTCTGCGACTGCATGAAAAATCTTTAGTTTGTCCCAGTCCATTATTTATTAACATCAACCAAGTATCTACCTGATGTTTCTCCTTTTAACATTTTAGAATAAATATCTATCAATTCATTTAAACCAATTGTTTTAATGGACTCTTCAAGTTTTTCAAAATCAATTACATTTGAAACTTCGTTCCAAACAAACTCTCTTCTTTTAGTTGATGCAGTAACTGAATTTATTCCCCATAATTTTACTCCTCGAATTATAAAAGGCATCACTGTTGTGTTTAATTTATAATCAGATGCATTTCCACATGCAGCAACAATTCCATTATCTCTTGTTTGAGCTAAACTATTTGCTAAAATTTTTCCACCTACAGTATCAACTACACCATCCCATAATCCTTTATCTAATGGTCGTGGATCTTTGTCAAAATTGTCTTTATTTACAACTGTTTTGGCTCCTATAGATTTTAAGTAATCTTCGTTAGATTTTTTTCCAGTTACAGCGGTAACATCATAACCAAATTTAGATAAAATCATTACTGCAATACTTCCAACTCCACCAGATGCTCCAGTAACTAATACATCTTTAACTTTTTCACCTAATAACAATTCTTCTCTTGCTTTAATTGCAAAGCTACAAAGTAAAGCTGTTAGTCCAGCAGTTCCCATAATCATTGCTTGTTTTGATGATAAATTTTCTGGTTTTTTAACTAAAAAATCTCCATTAACTTTTGCATACTGTGAGAAACCACCATAATAAATTTCTCCAACTCTCCAACCAGTTAAAACTACTTTATCATCTTTTTTAAATTTATCATTTTCACTCCCAACAACTGTTCCTGAAAAATCTATACCTGGAATATGAGGAAATTCTTTAACTAACTTAGCGCCATTTTTTAAAATCAATGCATCTTTATAATTTAAACATGAGTAATCAACTTTAACTGTTACATCACCGTGCTTTAAAAAACTTTTATCAATTGATTTAACTTCTCTAGTAAAGTTTTCACCCTCTTGATTGATGACTAATGCTTTGAATTGATCTGACACTTTAATCTTTTGCTATACTAATGAATCTTAAATATCTATTTTGAAAACTAAGATCTTCTTTAAATTGACCTAAATAGTAATTTGTAACTGTTGATGCTTGTTCTTTTTTAATTCCTCTCATGGTCATACATTGGTGTGTTGAATCAATTGTTACAGCTACGCCTTTTGCATCTAGTGATTCCATTAAAGTTTTAGCAACTTGCATTGTAAGTCTTTCTTGAGTTTGTAATCTTTTTGAAAATACTTCAACAACTCTTGCAAGCTTACTTAAACCAACAACTCTTTCTTTAGGAATATATGCAACATGCGCTTTTCCAATAATTGGAGCCATATGATGTTCACAATGACTTTGAATGGAAATATTTTTTTGTAATACCATGTCATCATACCCATCAACATCTCCAAAAGTTTTTTCTAAAACTTTACTCGGATCGACTTTATAGCCTGAAAAATATTCTTTATATGCTTTCATAACTCTTTTAGGAGTTTCTAATAGCCCTTCTCTGTTGGGATCTTCCCCTAACCAAGTTAATATAGTTTTGAATGCTTCTTCAGCTTCCTTGTCAGAAATTTTATTTTCGTCCAAAACTTTACTATCTATGTCTTTAACTAATTTCATAGCGCCTTTTTATACAGTAAATACTTAATTTTAAAATATTTAATATATCGAGATTTATGCTAAATAATCAATGCATATGTTCAAAAAGAGAGAAAATGTCCTAGAAATAGAAGAGGGAAATCTTCTGTCACCTAAATTTGATAATGATGGACTAATACCTGTAATTACGATGTGTTCTAAAACAAAAGACGTGTTGATGCACGGATTTATGAATGTTGAAGCTTTAAAGAAAACTATTGAGACGAAAGAAGCTCACTATTTCAGTAGATCAAGAAAAGCTATTTGGCATAAAGGAAAAACAAGTGGATTTACTCAAAAAGTTACTGAAATTAGAATAGATGACGATCAAGATTCTGTTTGGATGACTGTTGATATTGGAGATGGTTCAAGTTGCCATGTTGGATATAGATCATGTTTTTATAGATCTATTCCAATGGGACCAATTGAAAATGGCAGAGAAATTAAAATGAAATTTGAGGAAAAAGAGAAATCTTTTGATCCAGAGGAAGTTTATAAAGATCAGCCTAATCCAACTAAAATTTAAATGAATGAAAAACAAAAAAATGTTTTAGGTGAAGATCTAGAAGAATGCTCTAACAATCCATTAACAGGATGGCAACGTGATGGCTGCTGTAATACAGATGAAAATGATCACGGCGTTCATACCGTATGTGCAAAAGTTACTACTGAATTTTTAGAATGGTTAAAAATAGCAGGTAATGATTTAATTACACCACATCCTGAATTTGGATTTCCTGGTTTAAAAGATGGAGACGGATGGTGTGTTTGTGCTAGTTGGTATGCAAAAGCAGTTGAGGCGAATAAAGGTTGTCCTATATTTTTAAAAAGAACTCACAAAAATACTTTAAAGCACATACCTATTGAAACATTAAAAAAGTTTGCAATAGACTTATCTTAATTTACATATTTCCGTATTTTGGTCCACCACTACCTTCAGGAGTTACCCAGGTGATATTTTGTGAAGGTTCTTTAATATCACAAGTTTTGCAATGAATGCAATTTTGTGAATTGATAACAAATTTGTTAACATCGTTTTCTTTTTGAACTTCATAAACTCCAGCTGGACAATATCTCTGAGCAGGTTCATCAAATTTTTCTAAAGTATAATTAATTGGTAGATTTGGATCTTTTAATTTTAAATGAACTGGTTGATTATCAGCGTGGTTAGTACCTGTTAGATACACTGAGCTTGTTTTATCAAATGTTATAACATTATCATATTTTGGATAATCTATTTTAGGCATTTCACTAGCTGGTTTTAAAGTTTCATGATCAGCATGTTTGTGTTTTAAAGTAAAAGGCAACTTTCCTTTAAATAAAATTTGATCAATTCCAGTAAATATTATTCCAAGTATTAATCCCCAACTAAAACTAGGTTTTACATTACGAGCTGCATGAAGCTCCTCATAAATCCAGCTTTTTTTAAATTTTTCTTCATAATTAGATAAATCTTTGTTTTCTTTTATTTTTTCAATTATTGTTTCTGCAGCAATCATTCCACTTTTCATTGCAGTATGAGAACCTTTAATTTTTGGCATGTTTAATGTCCCCGCATCACATCCAACTAATAATGCTCCTGGCATAAACATTTTTGGTAAACTTTGTAAACCCCCTTCAATTAATGCACGTGCTCCATAAGAAATTCTTTTTCCACCTTCAATTATTTTTTTTATTGCAGGATGTGTTTTAAATCTTTGAAACTCATCATATGGTGAAAGGTGAGGATTTTTGTAATCTAAACCTATAACATAACCTAAAAATACTTGTTTGTTTTCTGCATGATACATAAAACTGCCACCATAAGTATTGTTATCTAATGGCCATCCCGCAGTATGCATCACCATTCCCTCTTCATGATTGTTATCTTCTATTTCCCATATTTCTTTAAATCCAATTCCATATTGTTGAGGATCTTTACCTTCTGAAAGATTAAATTTTTCAATTAACTGTTTTCCTAAATGCCCTCTACAACCTTCTGCAAATACAGTTACTTTACCTAGTAATTCGATGCCAGGCTCAAAACTATCTTTTTGGTTACCTTCTTTATCAATACCCATATCTTGAGTTGCAACCCCTTTAACAGAGCCATCATCATTATATAAAATTTCACTTGCTGGAAATCCTGGAAATATTTCAACACCTAAAGCTTCAGCTTGTTCTGCTAGCCATCTACATAAGTTTGCTAAACTAATTATATAATTGTTATGATTTTGTTGCACCTTAGGAAGTAACCATGTTGGCCAACTTAGCGATTTAGTTTTACCTAAAAATAAAAATTTTTCTTTTGAAACTTTTGTTTTAATCGGAGAATTAAGCTCTTGCCAATTAGGTAAAAGTTCGTCTAATGCCCGTGTTTCAAAAACATTGCCGCTTAAAATATGAGCACCAATTTCAGATGCTTTTTCTAGCAAACAAACATTTAAATTTGGATCAAGTTGTTTTAGTTTAATTGCTGTAGATAATCCAGAGGGTCCTCCTCCAACTATTACAACATCATATTCCATCGACTCTCTAGCCATGTGATATTTTTATCTTTAAGAATTATTTTTGTATAGTGTTTAATTTGTTTAGTTCTTCTAAGAACTGTGGCAAAGCTTCAAATAGATCTGCTTCAAGACCATAGTCTGCAACACTAAAAATAGGAGCTTCTCCATCTTTATTGATTGCAACAATAACTTTACTTTCTTTCATACCAGCCAAATGCTGGATAGCTCCTGATATTCCAACAGCAATATATAAATCTGGTACAACTACTTTACCTGTTTGCCCAACTTGATGGTCATTACTAATGTAACCAGCATCAACTGCTGCTCTTGATGCTCCAATTGCTGCATTTAATTTGTCTGCAATAGATGTAATTAATTTAAAGTTATCTCCACTTTGCATACCTCTTCCGCCTGACACAACAATTCTTGCTGTACCAAGTTCAGGTCTATCTGATTTAATTTCTTCTCTCTTAATAAATTTAGTTAATGAAAATTCTTCACCTGCATCGGCAGTTTCAATTGGTGCTGAACCACCTGAGCTTTCGCAAGGGTCAAAAGATGTTGGTCTAATAGTTATACATTTTTTTGCATCAGTACTTTTAACTGTTGCAAAAGCATTCCCAGCATAAATTGGTCTAACGAAAGTATCTGCTGACTCAACTTTAATAATATCACTTACCTGTGAGGTATCTAATTTAGCAGCTATTCTTGGCATTAAATTCTTACCAAATGTATTTGCCGAACAAACTATGTGAGAGAAATTTTCTGATAACTTAATCACTACTGGGGCAAAATTCTCTGCTATAAAATTTTCATAATGAACGGCCTCTACTGTAATCACTTTTTTTACTAACGGTAATTCTGATGCAGCTTTAGCAACATCCCCACAATTATTTCCAATAACTAATGCATGAACATCGCTGTCTATTTGTGATGCCGCGGTTACAGCATTTAAAGTAAATGCTTTAAGTTCTTTATTATTGTGCTCTGCTATTAATAATACTGACATTATATTACTTTTGCCTCATTTTTTAATTTTTGAACTAATTCAGCTACACTAGAAACCATAATTCCAGCTTTTCGTTTTGGAGGTTCTTCGACTTTTATTTGCTGTATTTTTGGAGTTATATCTACACCTAAATCGGATGCACTTAATTGTTCGATTGGCTTTTTCTTGGCTTTCATAATATTTGGTAATGAAGCGTATCTTGGCTCATTAAGCCTTAAATCACATGTAACAATTGCTGGTGTGTTAATTTCAATAGTTTCTAACCCTTCATCTATCTCTCTAACAACTTCAAGTTTTCCATCTTTAACATCA
>Ga0257121_1003228_pt1 | contig 10791 bp, 9 predicted proteins | sample SI106_100metaG_FD_190180 | JGI IMG/M metagenome (GOLD analysis project Ga0257121, IMG submission 190180) | Marine microbial communities from Saanich Inlet, British Columbia, Canada - SI106_100 | ecosystem: Environmental > Aquatic > Marine > Inlet | place: Canada: British Columbia | collected... | reverse complement strand
CTTCTGGCCCCTATTTGGGTAGCCATTCTCTCTCTGCGGTCCCTGCAGTCTTATTTATTGTACGAGAAACAAGGAAAAAGTAGTCGCTGAGACGGTTAAGGTAGATAAGAGACTGATCATTGATCGCCTCTTCTTCCGCAAGATGTACCAACCACCGCTCTGCCCTTCTGCAGATCGTTCTTGCCTGGTGCAATAATGCTGCTGCCCTACATCCACTGGGCAGGATAAACTTCTGGAGTGCAGGCAGATCTCCTTCGAGTTGTGTACCCCATTTCTCTATCCGCTGCGTGTCACATTCCGCGATGCGAACAATGCGTTCGGAAGATTTTGCTAGCGGAGTTGCAAGGTCGGACCCCATACAAAATAAATCCTTCTGCACTTCATGTAATTGATCTTGTAGCTCCTTCGTTACATCTGGCTCTGCCAAGATAAGTCCGAGTACCGCGTTCAGCTCATCTACTGTTCCATACGCATGTAACCTCGTGCTCGCTTTTGATACACGTTCGCCACCAAAAAGACCTGTCTTACCCTTGTCACCGCCGGTGGTCGAGAGAGATGGACGACTCATAGGCTATGTATTATACACCTAATATCTTCTGCGCCTTAGCGAACTCCTGTTTGGCTTCTTGTTCTGTCAAAGTCTTCTCTGCAGACCGATACGTCACGCGCACAGTCAACTTATAGTCTTCGTTTTCTTTCCCGTACAAGTCTGACACAACTGCTGACTCAAGTAGCTTAGAGCTCTCACGAATTTGCTTCAGCAAATTCCCTGCACTCTTGCTGTGACTCATAGAAATTGTTTCGTCATAACTTACCGCTGGGTACTCAGGGATATCTTTAAAGACTATTTCTGCAGGTGCAGTCTCAAAGAGGGCACTGATATTTACCGTAACCGCAACTGCACGCGAAGGAAGATCAAACTTCTTACAGACATCAGGATGTACTTCGAAGATTGTACCAATCACCTTCTCTCCAAATGTAATATCTGCAGTGCGACTTGCATCTGCATACGAAGGAACAGTTTTGCACACATCAATATCTACTGTGTAACCTGCGATGTTAAGCGCTGAGATTACCTCTTGTTTAAGGAGTAAGAATGGATCGGACTTAAGATCTGCGCTACTGCGTAGTGCAATAAGACCACCAAGTTCTTTGTGAGCGTCCTTTGTATCTGCAAACACCGTAGAGATGTGGAACGATCGCAGCATCTCACTGACTTCTAACATATTCTTCTGTGCGTGCTCCAGTAATGCAGGGAGTGTTGATGGCGCCATGATGCTGGTCTCGTGTCCGATAGCATTCGTAAGCTCTGTACATCCCTCTAAAGAGATACCTGTCTTCTTTAGGACATCAGGACCTATAAGGCTAAGAGGCAGAAGTTCGATGTACTCTTGCTCTACCAGGCGGTCTCGCACAGCGTGAATACGCTGGTCGCGCACAGGTGGCTCTATAGATGCATTAGGCAGAACATTTTCTATGTTATTAAACCCGTAGATACGACCCACTTCCTCTACCAGATCATGTGCACCTGTAATGTCTCCTAAGCGATGAAGTGGAGGAGTAACAAGCATGTCGTCACCGCTTCCCTCTGCCGTAAACCCAAGGTCTCCAAAGATCTTCTTCATGGTCTCTTCTGGGATTTCAGCTCCTAAGACTAACTGAGCTTTAGAGACTGAAAACTTGATAGGCTTTGGATCTCCATTATCACCAAAGCTTTCAGGGGCTGAGATGATCTTTGCCCCAGGAACAAGGTCGAGGAATAGTTCTAATGCTCTATAAAATCCAAGCTCAGTGGCGACATGTGGCACCTTCTTTTCGTAGATCGTAGCAGCATCCGTGCGATGCCCTGTGGCAATTACCGTCTGACGAATACGCACAGGATCGAGGCTAAGCGCATGTAGATAAATCTTTCGTGTGCTTTCTTTTGTGGAGCTACGCATACCACCCATGATTCCGACGAGGTCAAAGTTTCCTTCGTCATCGCTAAATACTAATGCTCCTTCTGGTAGCTTCCACTCTTTTCCGTCGAGTGTTTGTAGTGGCTCATCTTTTTTAGAAATACGAGCTATGCAATCTCCTTTGATGTCATCTGCATCAAAGCTATGCATTGGCACACCCATCTCCATCATGACAAAGTTCGTGATATCAATAGGTAGGCTGATAGATCTGATACCAACTGATGCGAGCTTGCTCTTCATCCAGTCCGGTGTTTCTCCGACAGAGTCGATAGAAAGTAAGCACGAACAGTAGCGAGGAATAAGACCTTCTGCTGTTACACGAAACTTAAAAGGCAACTTGTCGGCAGGAAACTCAGGGGCATTAAACTCTGGCATCTTCTTCCACTTTGCGATGCCAATCGCTGTGCATTCAAATGCAAAACCAATGTGTGAGAATAAATCTGCACGATGCGTAATCGCGTGGTTATCAATATGTAAAATCGTATCGCTTAAATCAAGAACCTCACGCAGAGGCTTTCCAACGTTTTCATCTCCATCACCCATATCGACAATGTCATGACCTGTGCATTCTGGGTAGAGTGATTCGATACCAAGTTCTTCTGCTGCACAAATCATTCCTTCGCTTTGCTCTCCACGAATCTTTACAGGCTCTAGTGTCATCAAGTCCTCACCATGCCACTTAACACGTGCACCAACATGTGCAAACGCAATACGCATACCTATTCTTAAGTTTGCTCCTCCGCACACTACTTTCTTCGTTCCTTTGTCGGTAAGAACATCACAAAGCTGAAGCTTGTCTGCATTAGGATGTTTATCCAGTGTCAAAACTTTACCAACACAACAGTTCTCGAGTAGCCCTCCCTGTACCTCTACCTCATCTACTTCTGCAACATGTGCTGTGATGGCATCAGAAATCTTCTGCGGATCATTCTCCGTAAATTCGATATAGTCGCCAAGCCATGCAAGAGAGATTTTCATGTACAGACAGTGTGCTGTGCGCAGCCTCTAGGATCAAGTACAATACAGAAGATCCTTATTACCCCTCACTCATATGAAACCCTGTTGCTCATTTAAGCCTTGCGCCATTGTAGGCAAAATCGTCATGCTTGTTCTTACTCTGACAGAGCTTGCAGCCATTATCGCTGTATACAAAGCACACTTCGGTACCGGAGGTGCTACATTTGGAGCTACGACAAGCAGCTTGTCGATTGTCGCTCTAGCGATTAACACTGCTGTATGGACAAAATACGGACAAATGCACTGCGAAGGCAGCTGTTCTAAGTAACAAATAAGACCGAAAAAGTGGGTTAGGAGCATTTCTAGCCTGCTTTTTTGTTGTAGAGTATGCCAGCTGGAGAGATCGCATAGTGGCCTAGTGCGCACGCTTGGAAAGCGTGTAAACCTGCAAGGGTTTCGGGGGTTCGAATCCCCCTCTCTCCGCCAAACATTGCACTAAGGGCATCTACAAAAGCTTCACTATAGGCAGCAAACTTCGGATCTCTTGTTTGAAAGGTTTTGTTATAAGCCCTCATTTTGTTGTAAGGGTACTAATCCTACATACTTATGTGTGCAGAGCACTAAGGGCACTTGGAAGAGGTTTGTACCTGTTCTCATAAGTAAAAACTCAAAAACAGTGCATACACTGTTTGGCAAGTTTTCACCTAGATATCTGATTACTCAAGAAAATTAAGTTATAAATATGGCATTAACTCATTGTGAGTCCCATCAGTTATAGTGTCAATTTCAGGGCGTTGACCACTCCAATTATCATCGTCTATTGCAGTATAAATAGCCTCGATATCAGAAGGTGCAAGTTCGTGTTGTCTAATAACAGCAAACCAAACAGGCCAACTGGAAGTTGGCGGTTTTACATTTACACAACTAACAGGGTCAGACACATCAAAATTTGCATCTAGTTGCTCTCGTGAAAATCTTGTATCTACGTGAGCAGTATCGCTTTCAGCGTTGAGGGTATCAACTTGGTCAAGGAGCATACTAGCCAACATTTTTGGGTTATTTCTTAGGGCCATATCCACTCTGTTCTCTAAAGAGCCATTACTGTTTTCGACCATCACAGCCAATCCAGATTCAGGCATGAACACATTGCACATGACTTCTCTTCCTGCTTCACCAGAAGCTTGTTCATCGAGAGTAAAAAATTGCCATTTTCTTCCAAGTCTCAAATACTCTTCAACTTTATCTCTTGAATCAAGAAGTGCGCGGACATCATCTGCTTGCAACTTTTGTTCCAGTTGCTGCAAACGCCCTTTGCTATTTTCTTGAGCCGTCATATGATCTGTGGATTTTCTCATGCTGCTTTGCGTGAAGAGATAACAGGTGATGCACTTCCACCTCTACTCATTCTACCATAAAACTCTTGCCATGTCTTCAGTGCTTTTTGTTTTGATTGACCTTGGGTAGTACGGAGTACTTCATATACTGCATCATTATATGAAACAAACTCTTGGGGATTGGCGAGAGATGGCATAACAAAGTCTGATGGTAATGATTCAGCAACGGTATCAAGAGTATCCTGAACATGTTTGTTGTAGGCTTCTGCAGATGAAATCTCTACTTGCCCGTTTACACCTTCAATGTGTACTGTTCCCGTCGTAAGAAGAGTATCCAATCGAGATTTAGCTTCCTGTCGGATTGAATCAATGCGCATTGCAGCTGATGCTGCCTCTCGCATCTGAGTATATTCAGGATTTTGACCAACTGTTAGGTCAATGACTAGATTAGAGTTAGTTGTTAGTTCGACATTGCCACCATTTTGCTCAAAATATCTTTGTGATGCATTCCGCTCATTTACATCAGATGATCGGAGATCACGTGAATTCCTAATAAATTCAGAGAGTTGTGCTCTACTGTCTTCAGTAAATCCTCCAAAGTCGTCAGCTGCTTTCAGTACTCCTGCTTCACTTATGCTTGTTGCAACCTTTTCGGTCATGGTTTCTGCAATCAAAGCTTGTCCATCTGGATCAATTGAGAATTCAACGTGCACTCCTCCCTGTTTATCAACACGTAAATTAGGCGATACATTTGCCCCTAGCATTTGCATATTGAGGTTGATGGCAAAGCTTCCCATGAAATCAGACCAAGTCATCGTACTTTCGAGTGATGTGACATACGCTTCCTTTGCTTCTGGACTTAGCTTCGAATCATCCATAGCCTTAATACGATCAATGAGGCCCTCACGAATAGCATCTGCCTCAGCTTTTAGTTCTGGATCAGTAATCATATCTGCAGGTGCATTTCCTTTTGTTTTTCCTTCTGCACGAGCACGATCCCATATCTGTTGTATTCGTGTCATAGTAGCTAACACATCAGGGTTATCACGAATTAAGGGGGATGCTTTGAGATTGCTGACTGTAGCAAGACAGTCTACACAAGCCACAGCAGCCTCCACTCGTTCACTTTCAGGAGCATTTTCATCTACCATAAGCTGCAGCTTAGTGGTACCTCCTTCATACTGTCCTTCTCCCAATGGATCAGAGTGATCCAAAACGGCATTACGTATTGTCTCGTAACCGTCTTTACCAAAAATAGTAACGTACTGATCACGATTGGCCTCTATCCGCAAAGTACTCTCAAGCGGATGATCTTTGGATGCGTCAAATACACCTTCAGCTCCAGTGCTGCCTATTAAACTACGTTTTGTATATCCCATGTCATGATCAAACGTTGCTTGCATAGCCAGTACGCGCATACGCGGAGTGAAGTTGAGTTGATCGTACATACCGAGGAGCATTGTTGAATTGCCATGTAAAACATGAAGAGACCCATGGCTCGATCCTACGAGCGTCATGTGATCCATGATATTTTGATGGGCAAGATTAACAGCATTATCAGTAACAAGTTCCAACACTTGCTGTGGACTTACTTCAAAATCAGCAGCACGGAAATCTTGCAGATATCGTGCTGAAAACTCCATGATTTTCCAGCGTTCTGCTGGCATAAGAGATGGCTCTCCTGCCTTGGGTGTAATATTTTCCAGCATTGTTGCTGTTTCAAGTAACACCGTCCGATCCACAGGGTCAGTCACATTTTCCAATGCTTGCTCAACCGAAGCACGAGAGAATGTACCCTCTACACTGCTTAATGCTGAAATTATTTCATTGAGTCTAGTATCTGCACCCTCACCACTTAATTGCACTGAATCAATGCCAGCAAATGTCGTTTCTGCATGACTTGGTACATCTGGCCTTCCTCCTTCTATTGTTTGATCAGGACTCAAGAACCACTCCATATACTGTTCCAGATTGTTGGAATCCAATTCATGTTCAGTGGCGTATTGTTTCCATTCAGTATTATTTTGCATTGCAGCCTCATGCAACTGACGATTCAGCGCCTGTTTTACTTCCATATCTACTCCAGGCATCAGTTTATGCAAGTCACGAATTGACTTACCAATGTAACTCTCTGTCCCCAAACCAATATTACCTGTTTTAATATTGGAGAGAATTTTTACAAATTTCTTTGCCATTTTTTGTTGAACGAACTCCTCCACAGAGGAGTAGGGTTCTTTTCCTTCAGATATCAGCTCTGCATTTTCTTTTTGGTGCATTTTCTCAGCCTTTCCTCGGCCAAGCTTTTCTATGTACTCCTGAGTAGCATCTGCATCACCATTTGCTGCCTTGCCTGCCATTTCAACCATTTGATCAATCATTGTATTAGCAGCGTCTTGGGTTAATTCTGGACTTGTACCAGTTTCTCTACGTGCTGCAATAAGACTCGAACCATCATTCACAGACTGTTCTAGTGAAGTTGTCTCTACTTCAACTTCTTGTTCTATATCTGTTTCTATAGCAACAGGTTTCAGTATCAACGTCTGTCCATCAAATGTCTTTACATCGAAGACACCGTTCTTCTCAGAGGCAACAGTGTGTCCCTGCTCTTCAGCCCATACACGAACAGTCTCTGAATCCATCTCGGATGAATATTCCATTTGACCTCCAGCAAGAGGCTTGAATCCCTTGCCAGTTGCGACAATGAATGTTGCAAGGAATGCAAGTCGCTTATCAATACGCATTAAGCCTTGTGCAACTCCTGCTTCCAATACAAGTTCATCTTTCAGTTCATCGAGGATTTCTTTAAATGAACCTTTGGCAAACTCTTTCATATTGCTGGGTATTCTTGCTGCATCATCTGCAAGTCCTGAAAGTCGTGTCATGATGCTATTTGCCATGCCACTATTTTTTGCAAGAGCCTGCATCGCCTTTGAGCTCTGTGCTAATCTACTTAGAGCATTTCCAGCAGCTTGCCCTGCACCAAGTGCAAGGGCAGTTGTAGCGAAGCTAACAATAAATTCCTTTGCATAAGGAAGAGCCACATCTCCTAAAAACTCCATTTCAACAAACTCTCCTGTCTGGGGATCAAAGAGTTTCTGATCTCTAAAGTAGTTTCCAACTCGTGAACCATCCGTATAACGATACTGACCAGTGGATGCACCACCCTGCGTATTGTGATACTGGTAGAGTAGTTCTTTTGTTCCCTCAGCACCTGCAATTCCTGCTGCTGCCCCTACTGCTGAAATAGCAATCAATCCTGCTCCACCTGTAAACACCGTAAGAAGACCAATTGCAATCACAGCTGCAACTATCGCACCAAGCATGATGAGACCATCCTTGCTAAGCCATGACTCCCATGTATCTGGCCGTACCTCCATTGCCGACTGCAAGCCATGAAGCATGCGATTGTCATCTAGAACATCTATGTAATCATCTAGGGCATCAATGCGACTTTGTATTTCACTCTCCATCCCTTTACCTAGGAAATTCCCAAACTTTACACGCTGGAGTTCTGATTGTAGTAGCGCTTTTGCCTGCACGACTTGCTGCTTTGTCGTTGGGTCTTCCATGACCTTGAGCATCGGTCGGGCGTAGTCACGCAATTGCCCAACAAAATCATCGCCCACATTGGCTTCACTACTCATTGCTGTCTGTAGCATCATCTGCATGTTTTGCATGTTTTCCTGCAATGTTCCAGCTCTCTGTGTGACGCCCTGAATAAGTGGATTTTGATCTATGCTTCGAAGAACGTCATGCCCTTGCTCTGTACTCTCTTTGCGTAGACCTTCTGCATCAATGGTTTGTTCTAGGTTGCCATTTGCATTCCATAAATTAATCTCACCGTTATCTCTACGGGATGCGAGTTGCAATTGTGATGTATCAAGCGTGTCAAATGAGCCTACAGGAAATGAAGAAACAGGTTGTGTGCGTCGTATTCCATCTCTCAAAATTACTCTTGTACTGAATTGACTTCCTACTTTGCTACGAAGGAAGCCTTCTGTTTCAGGAGAAACATACACTGTTCTCCCATAATCAGATTCAGAATCTATTCGCATTGGTCGAAGTTCACGAGGGTCTTGTAGAATTGTTCCATCCTGTAAACGAACCACTCCCTTAGGATCACGCAAAGCAATTGCAGTTTGGGACAGCCCATCACCTACTTTTGGTAGCTCAATAAGAATCAGTTCTCGGCCTTCCTTGAGTTTCCCTAGTTCACGCAAGACAGTCATTTGTAGGGGCATTTGACCACCAAATGTTCCATTAAGTCCAAACGTTGGACGCAGCCGTGCAAGTCCTGCATTGCGAACACTGAGACGATCAAATGGATTATTGAATCCAAGATCAACATTTTCAAATCTAGCTCCATCAGGTTTTACTTTTGATGCACCTGTTAATCGCAATAGATCAATACGATCCAAAGTATCAAGGTCTGGGTTCTGTTCTATGTGTAAATTAAAACTGTCAATGGAAGTTTTTAATGCATCATTATGTCTCCCCAGAAGAAGATGCTGTTGTGCAGGACGAAGCAACTGTAGTTGAGAATCTGCAAGTTGTATTTTCTGACCAAAGTCAATTTGTGTTCGGAATAGTAGTTGTACCTCTTGCTGTTTTCTTCCTTCATTCCGAGCATTCGTAGTATCAAAGGAATTGAATGAATACTCAATTTGTTTCAGTTGCAATGCCAAAGTATTCATTTCACTTTGACGAGACTGTACCTCTTCTGCAAGCCCTTGCACCGAACGCACAATCTGTGCTTGGATTTCTGGATAGCCATTTGTATTCATCGCCCAAGCAACGATATTACCAATAGTATCATCCGCAACATCTTCTTTTGCAGTCTTACAAAGCTGTGCAATCTGTTTGTGGGTACGCTCTTCAAGATCATGAACCTCTTGGGAGAGTGCATTCACACGATCAAGTACTACCTCTCTTTCAGTCAGCACCTGTTCCTCAATTTTGTTAAAATCTTCTGTAAGCAGAAACGACAATGGAGATGATTCAAATGTTCCATTTGCTAGCTGTCCTGCTATTTGCTGACGCAGAATAGGAGTGGTTATCTTGAAAATATTGTCCTTTACAGAAGTTGGCAGTGATTCATAGAGAGATAAAGCTGCTGCAAGATCACGTATTTGTGACTCACTATAGTTTTTAGTCGCTTGTTTTGCTTTTTCAGCGATCTCTTCTTTGCTCCCAGGTACATTCCATTCTTTAAATACTGATTCAATTGCACGGGGATTCAAAGGTTCTGATTCTCGTTCTGCTACAGATTGTTTTGGCTCCTCATATTGTTCATTGAGAGCAGATACTTCATTGAGTAGTTCATCAATTTTCAGGTTGAAATCGGCAAGACCCATCACAGCTATGCTCTCTTCTTTTGAGGCGCGTATTTTTTCGTATGCATCACCAAGGAGCATGTAAAGGTCTGTTTCAACTCCCAAAACTTCATCTTCCCACTTTCGCCATTCCGAAGAACGTAAGTCTCGATGTACATCAATCTTTTCGAATGTTCTACGTACCTTTCCTTGCAATGTGTTTACCTTGTCGAGGTATGCTCTCTTCATTGCGTCTTTCTGTTCTTGTGGCAGTCCTGCGATATCAATTTTGTTATCCAGTTTTCCATCGGTACGATCAATATCTCCCTGCGCATCTTGGATGCGCTTATCGAAAGAATACCGATCAGGGCTAGGTGAAGAGTTCATGTGTTAATGTCATCAAGTAAATGTTTCATTTCTTCTGTTTCTTGTGCTCTTTCTACACCTTTCTCTGTCTTTCGTAGCGTCTTCCCTGTCTTAGCAAAGAAATCATCCAATTGTTTTAAGACCTCTGTATCGCCATTGCTGATCACTTGCGCAATTGTGTGATCTGCAATACTAGAAAGAAATTTATCTTCTCCGTTGAGTATATTTTCTAGCTTCTTTTGAGCTACAGGAGACACGGAAGAAACCTGCTCAAGCAGTTTTTCTTTACGATCCTCAGTGAGGAGCCGTGAGCGCTCAATGAGCACCCTGAGGGTTAGTGTGTCTTTTTTTGGCATAAATCCCTATATTATAGCATAATACGGCTTATGCTGCAAAATTTAACCACAGATCAGCCTCAAGTATCTATTTGTTAGCCAGACAAGAATTCATGCTAAAACACTATCTCTGTAGCACTATTTGTCCCCCCTTTAGCATTAACCTGTCTTTGAAACTCCGCAGTACATTACCCTTTTCTAGTGACGATCCCTCTCGAAAAATACCGATCAAGTATTCTTCGATGCTTATCGGATCTTCCTCTGGTCGAAAGCGATTGATTTTCGCAAGATCCTCTTTGATTCTGCGATCTAACCGTAGGTGCTTCTCTTTAGTCTTAGCAATAATTTCGGCTGCTTCTTCAAACAATGCTTCTTCACGTATGTACTTACATTTACACACTCTCGTACCACCGTACTTATTGCATTTGTAGTACATGTAGGTTTTTCCATGCCTATTTGTGTGCTCGGTTCCGCTTACACCCGATCCACACTCGGCGCACTTCAGTATCTGATTGAAGTAGAACTGTTT
>Ga0257121_1003225_pt1 | contig 10797 bp, 8 predicted proteins | sample SI106_100metaG_FD_190180 | JGI IMG/M metagenome (GOLD analysis project Ga0257121, IMG submission 190180) | Marine microbial communities from Saanich Inlet, British Columbia, Canada - SI106_100 | ecosystem: Environmental > Aquatic > Marine > Inlet | place: Canada: British Columbia | collected... | reverse complement strand
ATTTGAGCATTTTCAATTAATGTAAAACAGATCATTTGTTATTTGCATGGTCACAAAGAATATCTTGAGAACAGCCCTGTTTATTTTGAGCACAGCCATCGACATCATTCTTTTGAAGAGGGATATCAAAATTGGCTGAAAAATTATGACATGGAGGAAAAAACCGATAAATCGGTTTAGGGTGTTTTTAATAACCCTTCCCCCCGAATAAATTCGGGGGCTGATCTCAAAAGGGTGATGTATTGCAATATTTACTACAAATTCATATGCAAAATGGGTTTAGAAATTAGAAAATAGTCCCAATTTTTATTTGCAGGAGGACAAATTTAATTTGAGCCTAGTTTATTTTGAGCACAGCCATCGATCATTTTGAGCACAGCCATCGATGCTCGTTCTTTTCGACCTTCGGGGTGTGACCAATAATAAGTTGTGTTCTTTGATATTGTTTATTTTTTAGGACAACCCTGTTTATTTTGAGCACAGCCACCGATGCTCGTTCTTTTCGACCTTCGGGGTGTGACCAATAATAAAATGTGTTCTTTGATATTGTTTATTTTTTAGGACAACCCTGTTTATTTTGAGCACAGCCATCGATCATTTTGAGCACGGCCTACGTTTATTTTGAGCACGGCCTACGTTTATTTTGAGAACAGCCCCATGATTTATCATGGGGTTTTATGTGGTATTTCATACCCGTTAAAACCGTTTTAACGGTTTGCCTTTTACAAAGAGAAGTTTATGGCGGCGCATTCTTCTGTTAAACTGTGGGTTCATTTGGTATGGTCGACTCATGGGCGTGAGAGACAGTTGACCTCGGAACTCAGACCAAAACTTTTTCGTCATATGTTGAATTACGCACAAGATGAAAATCTTGATTTCGAAAGAATAAATGTGCAACCGGAACACGTTCATGTATTGATTGATTTAGCTTCTGATACCTCAGTCATGACTGTTGCAAAAAAGATTAAAGGTGAATCATCTCACTGGATCAATGAAAACCGCATGACCAAAGAACGTTTCCGTTGGCAACGAGGTTATGGAGCGTTTTCTGTAAGTGCTTCACAAGTTGAGAAAGTAAAAAGATATATTGAAAATCAAGAACAACATCATCAAATTCATTCTTTTGAAGAGGAATATCAAAACTGGTTAAAAAACTATGACATGGGGGAAACCGATGAATCGGTTGAGGGTATTTTTAATATACCATAACCCCCCGAATAAATTCGGGGGCTGATCTCAACAGGTTGATAAGTTGTACTATTTACTATAAAGATTAATACAAAATGGTTTTATAAATTAATAGAATCATCTAATGATTATTTACAGAAGCGCAGAGACTATTTTGAGAACAGCCTCATGATTTTTCATGGTGTTTTATAAGGTTGGACGTATTTCATTTATATTTTGCAGAAGCGCAGAGACTATTTTGAGAACACCCCATGCTTTTTCATGTTGTATTAAAAGGTTGGACGTATTTCAATTATATTTTGCATAAAGGCAGAGACTATTTTGAGAACATTCCTTTGATAATTTAAAGATATACTAAGGTATTTTAGAGATCATCCGCGTATATTTTGAGAACAGCCCCATGTATTATCATGGGGTTTTAAAAGGTTGAACGCATTTGAATTGTTTATTACAGAAGCGCAGAGACTATTTTGAGAACAGCCCCATGCATTATCATGGGGTTTTATAAGGTTGGACGTATTTGAATTATATTTTACAGAAGCGCAGAGACTATTTTGAGGACATTCCTTTGATAATTTAAAGATATACTAAGGTGTTTTAGAGATCATCTGCGCATTTTTTGAGGACAGCCCCATGATTTATCATGTTGTTTTAAAAGGTTGAACGTATTTCAAATGTATTTTGCAGAAACGCAGAGACTATTTTGAGATCATTCTTTTGATAATTTAAAGATATACTAAGGTGTTTTAGAGATCATCCGCGAATTTTTTGAGGTCAGCCCCATGCATTATCATGGTGTTTTATAAGGTTGGACGTATTTGAATTATATTTTACAGAAGCGCAGAGACTATTTTGAGAACAGCCTCATGATTTTTCATGGTGTTTTATAAGGTTGGACGTATTTCATTTATATTTTGCAGAAACGCAGAGACTATCTTGAGGACAGCCCCATGATTTATCATGTTGTTTTAAAAGGTTGAACGTATTTGAATTATATTTTGCAGAAGATCAGAGATTATTTTGAGGACAGCCCCATGATTTATCATGGGGTTTTATGTGGGAGTTCATACCCGTAAAAACCGTTTTAACGGTTTTAGAAAATTAGAAGAACCCATGAATAATTTATTGGCCTTCGGATATTTTTACAGTAACACCTGCAATGTCTTACAATGAAGACAATCTTCACTCACTAGCTGGAAATAAATACTAATGCCTGCGAAAAATCCATCCTTCAACATGTATGATTCCGAAATGGTAGAACCACCAGGATTTCTGTTTGTGGATCATATCGCAATTGCGGTTTGTGCGGGTGATCTGGAAAGTCAGGTACGCATGTATCAGCAAATTGGTTTCCGTGAGTTACATCGTGAAGAAATCGCTGGTCGTGATCAGGTTAGGGAAGTTTTACTGCAGATTGGAGAAAGCCCAAATTTAATTCAGCTGGTGGAACCGATGTCAGCAGATTCTCCGGTTCAAAAACAAATCGACAGAAACGGCGGCCGCGGTGGTCTGGCGCATGTTGGTTTCCGCGTGAAAAGCGCGCAGGCTGCATTTGATTTTTTTAAAGCAAAGAATTTCAACATTATTGACTCCGCCCCCCGTCCAGGTTCACGAGGAACGACAGTTTTTTTCCTGCATCCAAAATCTCATGATGACTCAGCTTTTGGTGTACTTTACGAAGTCGTTGAAGATCCAACAGCCTAATAATGTCAATCGCTTGTCTGCAGTCAATTAATTCCAGAGGAACTTCCGATTCTTAAAGTGCTATGCCTGGAGTGAAAAAAATGTGTTGAGTAGAGTGTTTGTCATTCCCTCGTACGCAGTAATCCAAGTGGGAATTATATAAAGCCTTATTTGATGCATTCGTAATTAGTTGTCATTCCCGCGAAAGCGGGAATCCAGGAGAAACAACTCAATTTTGCTATTAAACTTGAAATGAAAACTGGATCCCGAATCAAGTCCGGGATGACAAGTTAAATTTTTTTTCAGCAAGCCATAATTTTTTGTCATTTCGACCGTAGGGAAAAATCTTAATGATATTAGAATGGTAACATAAAATAGACCTCTCTCTACGTGCGAGATGACAAATAATTAGTTTAGGAGCTTTTACGAAGCCATCATATTTATTAAAAGTTAAAAAGAAATAATCACAAATGAATGCAGAAACTAAAAAAATTCTAGTCGTCGGAGGCGCGGGATACATAGGCTCCCATGTTGTTAAAGCACTGCGTGACGCAGGAAAATCACCAGTCGTTTTTGACAATATGAGCAGTGGTTTACGGGAAAATCTTTTAGCCGGAATTCCTTTTATTAAAGGAGATCTGCTTTTTCCTGAGCAATTAAAGTCTGCCATGGAAGGTGTGGATTATATCATCCATCTGGCCGCTTTGAAGGCAGCCGGAGAGTCGATGACAGAACCGGAAAAATATGCAGAAAATAATTTGTGTGGAACCATTAATCTGCTCAATGCCGCAACTTCTGCGAATGTGAAGAATTTTGTTTTTTCCTCGAGTGCCGCGGTTTACGGAGAACCGCAATATCTGCCGATGGATGAGGCACATCCTACTGAACCAATGAACTTTTATGGTTACACAAAACTTGGAATTGAAAACCTGTTGCGCTGGTACAGTCAACTCCGTGGACTGCGTTTTTGCAGTCTGCGTTACTTCAACGCAGCAGGTTATGATGTCGATGGAGAACTGAACGGTTTGGAGCAGCAACCGAATAATTTATTGCCGATTGTGCTCGAAACAATTATGGGTAAGCGTGATAAAGTAGAAGTTTTTGGTACCGACTATGAAACTGGGGATGGCAGTTGCATACGTGATTATGTGCATGTTACTGATCTGGCAGACGCGCATCTGCGTGCCTTGGATTATTTGAATGATAAAAAAGAGGATCTGCTGGTAAATCTAGGTACATCAAACGGTTTGAGCGTGCTCGAAGTATTGCGGATTGCCCGTGAAGTATGCTCTGCAGAATTCAAAGTCACTCTCGGTCCGCGGCGGGCGGGAGATCCCGCGGTTGTATTGGCTAAAGCGGATCTGGCCTCAGAACTGCTAGGCTGGAGACCAAAATACAGTGATGCTCAGACACTGCTGAAAACAACCCTGCGTGCTTATAGCCAGAGTTCAAAGTCCTGATGGATAAGGGCAGTTTATGATCAAAGCTATTTTATAATAATCAAATAGGACTATTATGCGTATTTATATTTTGCTTCTTGCCTTGTTTTCTTTGGCCGGCTGTTCAGTCAAATCTGTGGAGACAGTTTATCATGAACAGGAAGACGTGACTCGTTTTACGACTAAACCGTTCATAACGGGGAAAGGTGGTAAAGAAATTGAACTGGTGGCCGTCAAGGAATGTTCAGGAAAAGTGATCTGTGCGGATCAGGATATTAAATTGACAGTCAAACATGTCGATCGTTTTTCTTTTCTCAAGGGTAAGGATCTGGTTCTGGAAACTGAACAGGGTAGAATAAATTTAAATGAAAGAGATTACTCCACCTCATATAGTCTGCAAAAAGTAAAAGGCGGAACCAGCGGGTTCTTAAGTGAACAATTCCTGATCTGGGTTACTGAAGCAGATTTCCGCAAAGCCGCTCATGCAGAAAACGTCAGGCTGAACGTTGGTGACTATTCATTTAGTCTGTCTGCAGAGGGGCGTGTAGCATGGCAAATTCTGCTCGACGCGGATAAAATTCTGACAATCATGGACAAAGAAAAACAACGTGAATACGGACAGTATCCACATGCAAATAAAGATAATAAAAAACTGGATCTGCGTGAAAAACGATTAGTGTCTGAGGCAGCGGAGTCAACCTGGAAGTTAGTAAAAGATTCAAAAAATCCGGAAGATATTCGCTATTTCCTCGAACAGTTTCCAAACAGCCCCTTTGCTGTTCCGGCAAAACTTAAGCTCAAACAACTTGAGCGAGACAAAGACTAATGTTTTGAGATTTTTTCACTCTCATTCCTGTAAAAATCTTTCTTTTAGTTCTGCTGTAGGAAGCATGCATTGTTCACGTCTACCAAACCATTTGTAACGATACCTCGCGACGAAACGGTAGATAAGATCTCGTAAGGGACGTGGCAGAATGAGCAGTAATTTCAAGTGACTTTCCCAAGTGGACAAATACGAAAGTGTTCTTAAAGCCGCGCTACTGCTCACAGAAAATCTTTCTTCCTCAATCAACACCAGGCTGTCGAGATAGTCCTGAGCGATATTATGCTCATCCAACAGTGCTCTGCCGACTCTGCTCTGGAGCGAAGCAAAACGGATTGTTTTGGTAGGATTCCTTTTCACTATAAACTGGACCCACGCATTGCAGAGGTTACAGTGTCCATCAAAAAGCAGGATCGGCATCGAATGTTTTGATTTAATAATTATTTTATGAGGAAAATGTTCATTCCGGAAGATGCTCAGCGAAGTTCTGGAATCCAGAGTAGTTTTACAAAGCTTGTTCTCAACCGACACGTTGGTCTGGATCCCGGATCAAGTCCGGGACGACAAAATTAATCTTTTTTAATCAGCACAAAGTCTGATGCATTCTTAACTAGTTGTCATTCCCGTGAAAGCGGGAATCCAGGAACTTGTAAATAGCTGAAATGCTTGTCCTCAACCTGGTTAGGGGATGGATTCCCGCTTTCACGGGAATGACAAACATAGATGCATTTATGACTATTTACGGGACCATCAAGTATACTTCAAAATGGTTCAGAATGGAATATGGTTTAACAATGAAAATTTTAATTGAGCAATTTATGCAGCGAATGTTTGCACCGACAGATGTAGCAAGTGTTGTTTTATTCCGTGTCGCTTTTGGTTTATTGATGTTTTGGGAAGTCACGCGTTATTTTTATTTTGGCTGGGTTGAAGAGCTCTTTGCAAAACCCCAGTTTCATTTTCAATATGAATATTTTAGGTGGGTTGTCCCAATCCCTGGGGCTGGTATGTACTTGCTTTTTGCTGCTCTCGGGGTGTTGGCTCTGATGATAGCCTGCGGCTTGTTTTACAGAGTTGCAACCAGCCTGTTTTTTCTTGGTTACACCTATGTATTTCTACTCGACCAGGCCACCTATAACAATCATTTTTATCTGATCTGTCTGTTGAGTTTTGTGTTGATTTTGGCTCCACTTAACAGGTCTTGGTCGTTGGATGTTTTACGTGGCAATGTGGAACACACGGATCGGCTGCCGGCATTCTGGCTCTGGTTGATCAGATTTCACATGGGGCTGGTTTATTTTTACGGAGGTATTGCCAAGTTTGATCCGGATTGGCTTGACGGCCTGGCAACAAGGGAATTGCTCGGAACAGCAAATCGTGGAACAATCTTTCAGCCGCTGATGGATTATGACTTTGTACATCATTTTTATGCCTGGTCAGGACTGCTATTTGACTTATTTATTCCTTTCCTGATGCTCTATAAACCCACCCGCAAGTGGGCATTTCTTGCAGCAGTACTTTTTCATACCAACAATTATTTTGTCTTCCCAATTGGCATCTTTCCGGTACTGGCTCTGGCGCTGACTCTCATCTTTTTTGACGCAGATTTTCCACGTAACATTGTTCCTGAAAAATTAAAAAAAATTGCACGTGATCAGTACCGTCAACAGCTGATGCCGCTGACTAATGAAACTGCAGAGAAGATGGAGCAGGATTCTGTTCAGGGGATTTCAAAGACAATGCAGATTATTTTGGGACTTTATGTGGTGATACAATTACTCCTGCCATTCCGGCACACACTCTATCCTGGCTGGACAATTTGGCATGAAGAGGGGCATTATTTCGCCTGGCGCATGATGCTGCGTCAAAAAATAACCCGCATGCAGTTCAACGTCACTCACCCCGTTACTGGTGAGCAGCGTTATGCTGATCCGAAGGATTATCTCAACACTTCGCAGTTCAAAGTCTTTGCGGGTAATCCGGGCATGATTCTGCTGTTTGCCCATCATCTTGATCAACTGGTGCAGAGCAACGCTGGTTTTGATCCAGTAATTACGGCGAGGATTGAAGTAAGTTTGAACGGTAGAGAGTTCAGACCGTTAGTTGATCAGAACCTTGATCTCTCAAGAATACCTGCCTATGAACCAGCATTCCGCTGGATCAAGCCTTTTGGGGAGCGCTGATTTATTTCTTTTGTCATTCTCGCGAAATCGGGAATCCAGATGAAGTTTTACTGGAAGTTCACAGACAATCATGAGCGATAAACATCTTTTCTGTGTTGAATGCGGGTAATCAAGACTGAATTATCCTTAATGGTATAAATAACTCGATAGTTCCCAACGCGAAATTTCCGTAACTTAGAAAATTGTCTTGTCAATGCAGGATAACTTTCAGCACCCTCAGGAAGTATAGCCTCTATTTTTGCAAGAATTATCTCCACTTGATGCTTGTCAATTCTTCTCAAATCCCGCCAAACAGACTCTTTAAACGTGATGTTATAACTCAAGTTTAGTCCTCATTTCCTGAAGAGAAATGGTTGGATCAGTTGGGTCGTTCAGACGATCCAGTGCAATCTGTAAATCTGCATACTCTTTAATATACATTTCCACTGCTTTCTGGATATGGAATGACCTTGCCCGTTCTGTTTCCAGTGCAATTTCATCTATATCCAGAGCGAGCTTCTCCGGGAGTCGGACTGAAATAGCTGTGCTCATATGCTTTCCTCTGTCTTGATGTAATTTAGTTGATATGTAATCAATTGTGTTGATTGTATGACAATAACACCCAATTGGATAATTCTCAAGAAAAAAGCCAAAAAAAACGGGACCGCCTGCCGAAGCAAACGATCCCGTTTCAATAAAATCTCAAATTGAATGTTCAGGCTTTAAAACCTGAAACGTTTCAATTAGAAACTGAAGCCCATGGAGACCTCAAGGTCACTCATACTGTAACCATCCACATCTGCATCATCATCATCTGCTTTAGTTTGAGTACCATAGCCAATTTTAAGTGACGCAGGTCCAACACTTGTGTGGTAACCAAGCTCCATTCCAGACTTCGTCAACGGTTTATCTGTTGTCGAATACTGATCTGAGCTATTACCGAGGTAAATAACAACACTGTCAGAGCCAAGGTCATAGACCAAACCAACTTCACTACCTTCGTGAGTATACTCTTTGGTTGTTGCTACAGCCGCACTGGCAACCGTTGTTCCATAACTGATGAACGGCTTAATGTCACCAAGAGCAATCTTAACACCTAAGCCCATTGTGGAACTCGATGTTGACTGAGCATCATAAGCAGCCACTCCCGAGGAATTAGAAGTAGAAGCACTGGCTTGAGTAAAACCGACAGTTGCTGGACCAAATGTTCCAGAAAAGCCTATACCGAATCCACTTTGACCGTGGGTGGCGTTTGTTTCACCGTCAAGTGCTTCTTGTGTCCCATGCAAGTCAACAGAATCTCCACTGGCTTGATATGCAACAGTTGCACTCATGGTGTCACTGATTTTGTATCCAAGAGAAACACCGTGGAAACTATCAACCATTGCACCAATTCCGGCATCTTCACCAGCTCCATCATGCGAAATTGCACCGCCTGAAACTGTACTAGAAGATACATTCTGGCTGGAAAGGTGACCAGCATCTCCCAAAACAATGGTCATCGTACCGTCTGTAACAGTGACGGCAGTAGTGTCTTCACCTGTCTGTCCACCTGCACAAGCAGTCGCTGCGGTTGATGCGGCAGTGCCATTATCAGTTGCGTAACATCCTAGCGTTTGTGGATTATAGGAAACGCTTCCGGATGCAGTCCAATCACCGACTTTATTTGATCCTGAGACTGTAATTGTCTCATCCAGGTTACCATCCCAATCAAGACTATAGCTCAAAGAAACTGACTTTGCACCATCAGTATTGCTAGAAGACAACGTCAGACCTCCTCCTTCACTACTAAATCCAGAACCGGCGGAATTTGCGTCAGCACCAGTTTTTGTAGTTGTACTCGTCATATTCATACGTGCAGTCGCTGATCCACTTGCACTGAAATCCCAAGCAAAGGCAGGGACTGCAACGCAAACTGAAGCAACAGCGGCTAACATCATTTTACTTAATTGTTTCATAACTCTCCTTAAATCTGTTATGAGGTTAGTTCGTTATTCAACCAATAGAATAATCAAACTTCTTATACGGCTACATTAACCACAATGGTTTGCCAGCCTTACACGGTCTTGGGAAACGCTCCCAAAAACCCGAGGTTCATCCTCTAAACTTAGATTTTGCACCATCCGGGCCAAATACCGCTGAAGTAGAAAAAGCAGCAAAGTAATTCTGTTCTGTCTCTACCTCTATAAGCACCCTGTCATTTTGACAAAAATGCCAACCTCTAAACTGTATTTACTTTAGTGGATGCCTAAGCAAAAGCCCTCGAAGCGACTGTTTCTGAGTCAGGCCGCCAGTTGCACACACCGAAGATATCTGCGCTTGAGTTTACCCCCCCTCCTGACGGTCAAAAATGACTAGATAATTAGGCTAAGTCAGACACCGTCAAGGGGTTTCGTTCAAACATCACTAAAAAATAGATAAATTTAGAGATATAAGTATCGAATTCTAGAGCTTTTCAAATGATTGTCAAGTAAAAAATGTCTTTTTTTCATTATTTTGCCTATAAAGCTAATAAAGAAGACATTTTAAGCCTTGTTAGGTTATTATTTTAACAAGCTATTTTTACACTCTCAGCAGAGGAAATCATAGCTGATGAAATAAGTATGCGGATTTTCGGTACTTAAGGCTTATACAAAGTGCTCTGTATCAGGCTTTCTTACTGATTCAGTCATAATATCTTTCAAACCAAAAAGGACAAGTTGATTAAATTACTACTGGATGTAGACACGGGCATTGATGATGCCCTAGCTCTTTTTTACCTGGCCCACGCGCAAAAGAAGGGTGAAATTGAAATTTTAGGTAGTACTACTGTTGGTGGAAATGTTGAAGTTGGGCAGACGACGCTTAACACACTTAAAATATGGGAAATGCTGGAACTTGATATTCCAGTCGCAGCAGGGGCAAAACAGCCCCTTATGGTTCCTTTGAATCCAGCTCCTTATGTACATGGTGATGATGGACTGGGGAATACTTTTCTACCGGCACCGAAAAAAGGACCTTCTGAAGAATCTGCCGTGGAGATGATTTTACGGTTGAGTCATGAATATGCCGGCGAATTAACTTTGCTCACAACCGCGCCTTTGACTAATATTGCAGTGGCATTACTGCATGATCCTGATCTTGCCAAAAGAATCTGCAAAGTTGTGATCATGGGTGGATCTGTTTTCACAGGGAATGTTTCTGCGGTAGCTGAAGCTAATATTGCGAACGATCCGGAAGCCGCTAGGATTGTGTTCCGTTCCGGAATGGAGATGACACTGGTCGGTCTTGATGTAACCCATGAGGTTTACTGGGAGGAGCAAGATCTGCAGGCATTAGTGAAGATCGCTAATGAGCGTTCGGCATTTTTACTGCAGATCATTGGTTTTATTTCCACGGCCTACGAAAATCTTTCAGGTTGGAAACGCTGTGTGTTGCACGATCCTCTGGCGGCCGGAGTTTGCCTTTTTCCAGATTTAGTTAAATGCGAGAAGCGTTATGTAGACGTGGAGTTGAACGGAGA
>Ga0257121_1003212_pt1 | contig 10826 bp, 6 predicted proteins | sample SI106_100metaG_FD_190180 | JGI IMG/M metagenome (GOLD analysis project Ga0257121, IMG submission 190180) | Marine microbial communities from Saanich Inlet, British Columbia, Canada - SI106_100 | ecosystem: Environmental > Aquatic > Marine > Inlet | place: Canada: British Columbia | collected... | reverse complement strand
ATAAATCAGGCAATAAAATAAGTCCTTTTATAAATGAAAATGGAACTTATATATACGCACCTAAATACAGAGAGAATTTTCCATCCGTACACGACTGGATGCTTTTAGAAGACTACAACTGTGATGGGAAAAATGACATCTACACCTACTCATCAGGAGGAATGGCAATTTATAAAAACACCTCAACCACAAGCCTAAGTTTTAGCTTAGTCACCTCTCTGGTTTTGTCAAATTATGGATCCAACAACCTAAATATTTACATCAGCCCCGTTGATATTCCTGCTATTGCTGACATTGATTATGATGGTGATTTGGACATCCTTACCTTTTCTATTTTGGGAGGATTTGTAGAATACCACAAAAACATGGCTATGGAACTTTCAGGAAGTTGTGATACTGTTGCTTTTGAGTTTTCAGAAAGTTGCTGGGGACTTTTTTATGAAGGACTAAATTCTTACATCCTTAATTGCCCTAATTGTCAATGTCCTCAAGTTGCAAACCCCAATAATTCAAATGCAAAAGAAAAACATGCTGGCTCAACTTTACTTGCTATTGATATTGATAATGACAATGATAAAGATTTAGTTCTTGGAGATATTAGCTACAACAACTTGAATCTATTAATTAATGGTGGCGATAATCAAAATGCAATAATGACAGCTGTTGATTCTATTTTTCCTCAAAACTTTAACAATACAATAGCTGCAGAAATGCATGTTTACCCAGCTTCTTATTATGTTGATGTTACAAATGATGGGGTAAAAGATTTGATAGTTACTACAAATAGTGAAAACAATTCTGAGAACTTTGAGAGTTGTTGGCTCTATGAAAATTCTGGGCAAAATAATTTGCCAGATTTTTCTTTTGTTCAAAAAGACTTTTTACAACAAAATATGATTGATTTAGGCTCTGGCTCTCACCCTAATTTTTATGACTATAACAATGACGGACTACAAGATTTAGTTGTTGGGAATTATGGCTACCATGACCCTAACAATGACCCTATTTCATCATTAGCTTTATTTGAGAATATTGGGAATGATTCTGTTCCTGAGTTTAATTTAATTGATAGGGACTGGCTGAATATATCTTCAATTAATTTAAATACAATCTTGAATATTCCGGCTTTAAATTTAAGTCCAACTTTTGGGGATATTAATGGAGATGGAACTCAAGATTTAATTGTTGGTGATGCTGATGGTAAAGTGCATCTTTTCACTAATAATGGTGGAGGAAATTTTCAACTTTCTGCACCTAATTATCAAGGAATTGATGTTGGGCAGTTTGCACACCCTCAACTTATAGATGTAAATAGAGATGGACTTATTGATCTTATTATAGGAGAACAAGATGGAACAATCAACTACTTACCTAATTCCGGTAGTTTGTCAACTGCTGTCTTTGATACTACTATTACAAACTGGGGTGGGATTGATGTGGATACTAATTTTATTAGCACAGGATATAGTAGTCCTAAGTTGATTGATAGCAATGGCGTTTATCAGCTTTTTGTGGGGAGTTATAGCGGGACAATTTATCAATTTACCAATATTGACGGAAACCTAACTGGGCTATTCTCTCCAGTAAACAGTACTATTAGTTCAATTTGGGATGGAGGTAAATGTACTTTTACTTTTGCAGACATCAATAATGATAATCAGCCAGAAATGATAGTTGGAAACTTATCTGGAGGTATTGCTTATTTTAGTAGTGATACTCTTTTAACAGATACTACATCAACAAGTATTAACAATCAAATTACTGAAGAAGATCTTCAAATTTTTCCGAATCCTGCAAAAGATAGTTTTACATTAAAAAGTAAATCAAAAGGAAATGTAACTGTTAAAAATTTATTAGGAAATACTATATATAGTAGTAAGAAAAATAACACTACTCTTTTAGTTAATACATCTAATTTTCCTAAAGGAATTTATATTATAATTTTTGAAGGCTTAAACAGAAAGCTAATTGTTGAATAAAGTTTTCTTACTTTTGCTATCCTGAAAATTATAAATGAGAAAACTTTTACCCTTTTTACTGCTATTATTTACATTCTCTGCTATTGCTCAAATACAGATTAAAGGAAAAATTATTGATGGGCTTTCTAACGAAACATTAATTGGCGCAACAGTAATAATAAAAGAAAGTGGCAAAGGAACCTCAACTAACTTTGATGGAGAATACTCAATCATTTACAAAGGGAAATTACCAACAATATTAAACATTAGCTACTTAGGATACAAAAGCCTAGAAATTGAAGTAAATTCACAAAACCCTAAAGCAATCAAACTTTTTGCTGATAGTAAAAACTTAAAAGAAGTAAAAGTAGTTGATAGTAGAATTACTCAAAAGCAGAAAGAAGCAGCACTCACAGTTGAATCTCTAGATATGATTGCAATAAAAGAGACTCCATCTGCTAATTTTTATGATGGACTTGGTGCGCTTAAAGGTGTTGATATAACTGCTGCAAGTTTAGGATTTAAAGTGATAAACACTAGAGGATTTAACAGCACATCTCCGGTTCGGTCATTACAAATTATTGATGGAGTAGACAATCAATCACCTGGTTTAAATTTTTCTTTAGGGAACTTTTTAGGATCATCAGAATTAGACATACAAAGGGTAGAAATTATCCAAGGAGCAAGTTCAGCTTATTACGGACCAAATGCATTTAATGGCGTTATTAGCATGGAAACTAGAAATCCATTTATGCAACCAGGTCTTTCTATTCAATATAAGTTTGGGAGCAGGAATTTATTTGAAAACTCAGTTAGGTTGGCTGAAAAATTCCAAAACAGCAAAGGAGAAGATGTTTTTGCATTTAAAATAAACATTTCCTATATGCAAGCCCATGATTGGGAAGCAGATAATATGGCTGCAGTTGATGGAACAACCTCATCCGATAATCCAGGAGGTTATGATGCTGTTAATCGTTATGGTGATGAAGATACTGATGGAGATTTGAATGACCCATCAGGTTTTGTACTAGAATATAAAGATTTTCCAGGACTTGGGAAATTCCATAGAACAGGATATATGGAGAAAGATATTGTTGATTATAATACAAAAAATTTTAAAGCACAATCTTCTTTACATTTTATGTTAACTCCTAAAACTGAGTTAATCTATGCCTTAAATTACAGTACAGGAACAACAGTTTACCAAGGGGATAATAGGTTTAGTTTAAAAAACATTCAGTTTTGGCAGAATAAACTTGAATTAAGACAAAAGGATAAATTTTTTATACGAGCTTATAGAACAGAAGAAGATGCAGGAGACAGTTATGATGCAGTTTTTACAGCCCTAAAACTACAGGAATACAACCATGTTTCTAATCAAGAATGGTACTCAGAATACAAGAACAATTGGAGAGATAATTTCAGTTGGGATGATGTAAACTGGAGTATTGATGGCCCAACATTTGTTTTAGGAGAAGGGTGGGTGTATAGTTTTAATGGAGAACTAATACCTGCTTCAGATGTTAGCTTAGGTATAGCAATGAGCGATTCTGTTTTAAATGCAAATACTGATCTTATTATTGCAAATCATAATACTGTTCGTGATTTAACTGATTTAGAATCAAATAGACTTGTACCAGGAACTGAAGAATTTAAAGCTGCTTTAGAAGACATCACTTCAAAAACAGCTTATTTACATGGAGGAACTGGATTTTATGACAAATCAGCTTTAAACCATATACACTCAGAATATCAATTTAACCCAGATTTTGCAACTATCAAGATTGGTGCAAATTTCAGACAATATACTCCTGATACAAAAGGAAGTTTATTTATGGATACCGCAACTATGATTACAAATAAAGAAGCAGGATTCTATACAGGAATTGAAACAAATTTATTTGGTGAGTTTTTAAAGATGAATAGTACATTTAGAGCAGATAAAAATGAAAACTTTAATTTGAATTTTTCTCCTGCAATGTCTTTGGTTTTAAAGCCCAGTGAAAAAGATATTATTCGTTTTTCATTCTCATCTGCAATTAGGAACCCAACACTCTCTGATCAATACTTATATTATAATGTTGGTAGAGCCATTTTGATTGGAAATCTTGAAGGACATGGAGAAGATTATGGCGAGAACTTAGTAACAGTTCAATCTCTTATTAATTATTATTTACCACCATTATTAGAAAGAAACAAGGATAGCTTAAGATTCATGTCTGTTGCGCCAATAAAACCAGAAAAAGCTAAATCTTTTGAAATTGGCTACAGAAGCACTTTCTTCAACAAATTTTACATTGATGCAAATTATTATATCTCAGAATACAAAGATTTTATCGGGTATGTAGTAGGAGTAAAATACAGTACCCTTGTTGATGACACTGTAACTGGTGCTTATGATATTTCCATGCCTTCAATTCAAGCTTACAGAATGGCAGCAAATGCTCAAAGCACAGTTACAACTCAAGGGGCATCAATTGGTATTAATTATTATTTATCTCCAAACATCACTCTTAACGGAAACTACTCCTGGAATAAGCTAAATAAAGAAGGAGAAGACGACCCAATTATTCCTGCCTACAACACACCAGAGCACAAATACAATCTTGGTGTAGTTGGTAGAGATATTCATTTATCTGCAACAAAGAATATTTTGCGTGATTTTGGCTTTAGCATTAATTATAAATGGGTTGAAGAATTTATTTTTGAAGGATCTCCACAGTTTACCGGAGTTGTACCAACTTATGATTTAGTAGATTTACAAATCAGTAAAAAATTGCAATCATTAAATACAACAATTAAAGTAGGGTCATCCAATTTACTAAACAATATGCACTATGAAGTTTATGGTGGCCCATATATAGGAAGAATGACTTATTGCTCTCTTTTATTTGATATCAAATAAAAGTCGTAATATTGTAGTCTAATAATCAAAATTTAAAATTATGAAAAAAACTTTACAATCAATTTTAGCTATTATCTTTTTAAGTATTGGTATTTCTGCTGATGCACAAACAAGATATCTTGATGATGTTTTTACTGGAGTTACAGTAACTTCAGATGTAGTTTACGCTAATAATATTAGCATTTTACCTATGCTACAAGGACTACCTCCTGCAGCAACTGATTTAGTATGTGACATTTACGAACCAACAGGAGATACCGCTACAAATCGTCCTGTAATTATTGTTTCTCATACAGGAAGTTTTTTACCTCCTGTACTTAATGGACAACCAACAGGGTCTAAAACTGATCTTTCAATAGTAGAGCAATGTACTAGATGGGCACAAAAGGGATATGTTGCTGTTTCAATGACCAACAGATTAGGTTGGAATCCAACATCAACTGACCAAAACACTAGAACTTCAACACTTATGCAAGCGGCATATAGAGGTATTCAAGATGCTAGATCAATGATTAGGTTTATGAGACAAGATGAGGCAAATGGAGATAATTATGGGATTGATGGTTCAAAAATTGTAATGGGAGGACACGGTACTGGTGGTTATCTAGCACTAGGAGTTGCTACTCTTGACACTTCTGCTGAATTATTTTTACCTAAATTTTTAGACCTTACTGATCCAGCAAATCCTGTCCCTTACATTTACCCTCCTGTTTTTGGGAATATTTGGGGGACCGACATGGGTTACATTCCTGTTACTGACACTGCTGGGAACTATGTTCTTGATTCATTAGGAAATCCAGTAATGGCACCATTTGCATTGCCAAATAATGTTGGGTACAGCTCTGATATCTCTCTTGCTTTTAATCTAGGAGGAGCTCTTGCTGATATTTCTTGGCTACAAGCAGGAGATGTCCCAATTGTTTCTTTTCATTGTGAGAATGACCCTTACGCTCCTTTAGATACTGGAGATGTAATTGTCCCAACTACTGGTGATTTTGTTGTTGAAGTTATGGGAAGTAGAACTGTTGAACACTATTCTAATCAATATTTAAATAATGATGTTTTTGTACAAGCAGGATTCACTGATGCATTCACAACTTCAGCTAATGTTAATAATAGTGGATATGAAGGATTCAATATGTTTATCACACCTACTCCTTCTGCAACTCCAAATGCTTTTGGAGAAATGGAAGAAGAACAAGGTTCTCCTTGGGATTGGTGGGATAACGCAACTTATGATGCAATGTTCCAAGCGGTAAATGGTGCTCCTGCTGGATATGGTGCTGCAAACTCATTATTAGGAAACCCTGATATGTCAGCAACAAAAGGAAGAGCTTATATTGATACTATTCAAGGATATTTAAACCCAAGAATTTATGTTGCTTTAGGCTTAACTTCTGGAACTACAGGAATAGCTGATGTTATCGAATCATCTACTGAGATGTATCCTAATCCTGCTAAAAACTCTTTAAATATAGTGAGTTATGCAGCCGGGATTAATTCAATCTCAATCTTTAATCTTAATGGACAGGAAGTTTTAAATACAACTGTTAATGCTAATCAGATAAGAATAAACACCTCAAGTTTAGCAAATGGAGTTTATATTGTTGATATTAAATCAAACAATAATTCAGTTAAAAGAAAATTAGTTGTCGAATAATAATTTTTGATATTTATTTAAAAAGGGAAGCTTATGCTTCCCTTTTTTTATCTTTGCCCTATGAGAACAAAATGGAAAGAAATTATTGAGAACGCTTGGGAAAATCGAGATCTCTTAAAAGATAGTAATACAGTAACCTGCATCAATTCTATTATTGAAGAAATTGACAAAGGAAGATTGCGTACAGCTAAACCTACTAAAAATGGATGGAGAGTAAATGATTGGGTAAAAAAAGCAGTCATTCTCTACTTCCCTGTCAGAAAAATGGAAACTATTGAAATAGGACCATTAGAATTTCATGACAAAATGAAACTTAAAAGTGGCTATAAAGAACTTGGAGTGAGAGTTGTACCTCATGCTGTTGCTCGATATGGTGCATATTTAGCTCCAGGAGTTATTATGATGCCATCCTATGTAAATATTGGTGCTTTTGTTGACAGTGGAACTATGGTTGACACTTGGGCAACAGTTGGCTCATGCGCTCAAATAGGTAAGAATGTACATTTATCTGGTGGAGTAGGAATTGGAGGTGTATTAGAACCTGTACAAGCATCTCCAGTAATTATTGAAGATGATGCTTTTATTGGATCAAGATCAATAGTAGTTGAAGGAGTTAAAATAGAAAAAGAAGCTGTACTTGGAGCTAATGTTGTACTCACAGCTTCAACAAAAATAATTGATGTAAGTGGTAACAAACCCAAAGAGTATAAAGGAATTGTTCCAGCTCGTTCAGTTGTAATTCCAGGAACATATAATAAAGAATTCCCAGCAGGAGACTATGGAGTTCCATGTGCGCTAATTATTGGTAAAAGGAAAGAAAGTACAAATAAGAAAACATCATTAAATGATGCACTTAGAGAATATAATGTAGCAGTATAATGAGGATAGGATTTGATGCAAAAAGAGCTTTTTTAAATAACACAGGTTTAGGTAATTATTCCCGTGACACTATTCGTGTGCTTTCAAATTATTTTCCTGATAATAAATACTTTTTATACACGCCTAAAGCAAAAGAAAACAGTCGCTTATCTTTTTTAAACAGCAACTCAAATACCTTTGTTCGCACTCCTAAATCATTATTAAATCGAGCATTAAAATCATATTGGAGAAGCAAAAGTATTGTAAAAGATTTATTTACAAATAAGATTGATATTTATCACGGATTAAGTCATGAGTTACCAATCGGAATTGAAAAAACAAATATCAAAACTGTTGTAACTATTCATGATTTAATTTTCATTAGATACCCTCATTTGTTTAAAGCAATTGATAGGAAAATTTATTATAAGAAATTTAAATCTGCTTGTGAGAGAGCGGATAAAATTATTGCAGTAAGTGAGCAAACAAAGAAAGATATTATTGACTTTTTCAATATCCCAGAAGAAAGAATTACTGTAATTTATCAAGGGTGTAATAAAGTATTCCAAAGCACTATTTCTGATGAAAAAATAAAAAATACTCTTTCAAAATATAAATTACCTGCGAATTATTTACTTTATGTAGGAACAATTGAAGAAAGAAAAAATCTTCTTACTTTACTTAAAACTTTAACTGACTTACCAAATCAAAAGTTAGTGGTAATAGGGAATGGAAAATCATATAAAATCAAATGTTTAAGATTTATTTCAGAGAACAATTTATCAGATAGGGTTATATTTCTTAGTGGACTTTCCCTTGAAGAAATGTCTGCAATTTACCAATCAGCTGAGATTATGATTTACCCCTCAATATTTGAAGGTTTTGGAATACCAATATTAGAAAGTTTATTTAGCAAAACACCTGTTATCACATCAAAAGGTGGTTGTTTTTCTGAAACAGGCGGAAAACACAGTAAATACATCAACCCTTTATCAGTTAAGGAAATGAAGCAAGCAATTTTAGAAATTCAGAAATATCCAGAGTTAAAAAAAGAAATGCAAGAAGAAGGATTGAAGTATGCTCAAAACTTTAAAGATGATAAGGTTGCTAATAATGTAATGAACGTTTATACGTCTATATAAAATGAAAACCAGTTTAGTTATAGCTACCTATAATTGGCCAGAAGCCCTGGAACTTGTCCTATTAAGCGTCCTTAAACAAAGTATTATGCCAGATGAAGTATTAATTGCTGATGACGGATCAACACTAGAAACTCAGGTCTTAATCAAACTCTATTCCAGCAAGTTTCAAACAGGAATAAAACATGTTTGGCAAGAAGATAAAGGGTTTCAGAAAACAAGTATACTCAATAAATCAGTTTCTGAATCAAAAGGTGAATATATCATTCAAATTGATGGCGACATAATAATGCACAAACACTTTATTAGGGACCATATTAAAAATGCTAAAAAAAATAATTTCATTCACGGAAGTAGAGCATTTTTAAATAAAATCAAAACTAAACAATCAATTCTCCATTCTAATATTAACTTTTCGTTTTTTGAAAAAGGAATTAAAAATCGTATTAATTGTATACACTCATCTTTTCTTGCGCGCTTGCTAAGTCAAAAAAATAAAACTTTAAAAGGAACTAGAGGATGTAATTTTTCTTTTTGGAAGGAAGATTTTATCAAGGCTAATGGTTACAATGAAGATATGAATAGTTGGGGGAAAGAGGACACTGAGCTTTCAGTAAGGCTAATGAATAATGGCATGCAAAAAATAAAATTAAAATGCTTAGCTGTTTGCTATCATCTTCATCATACTATTTCATCAAGAACTGGTTTAAATATTAATAATACTATATTGAATCTAGCTATTAACAATAAGACGAAATTTTGCACGAATGGAATCAATAAATATGCAATCAGAAATTAAAAACGCTTTAGAACTTCTAAAATCTGGTGGGACTATTTTATATCCAACTGATACTATTTGGGGTATTGGTTGTGATGCTACAAATCCTGATGCAGTAGAAAAAATTTACACAATCAAAAAAAGAAAGGAAAGCAAAGCACTCATTTCATTAGTAGCCAATGCCACTCAACTAAAACAGTTATGTAGTAAAATCCCTAAAGAAGGTTTGAATGAAAATCCTACAACAATTATTTACAATCAAGTAACTGGATTAGCTAATAATCTTTTAGCTCCAAATGGTTCAGCAGGAATAAGAATAGCTCAAGATGAATTTTGCAAAGAACTCATTAAGGTTTTTGGAAAACCAATTGTTTCTACTTCTGCAAATATTAGTGGAGAGCATAGTCCTATTAATTTTTCAGAAATCTCTGAAGAAATAAAAAACAATGTTGATTATATAGTAAATTTGCGCCAAAATGAAGACATGCAAATACCATCAGCAATATTACATGTAAATTCTGATGGAAGTATCAAAAAAATAAGATAGTGAATTTTACTTCTGAATTAAAAAATCCAATTTTTAGGACAATACAAATTGTTGCTGATGAACTTGAATACCCTACATATGTTGTTGGGGGATGGGTGCGTGATTTACTTTTAGATCGTAAACAAGAAAAAACTGACATTGACTTTGTTTGTATTGGAAGTGGGATTAAACTAGCAGAAAAAGTTGCAAAGAAACTTGGGGATGCTGCATCCTTTAAAGTATTCAAAAACTTTGGCACTGCAATGATTCATTATAATGGAGAGGATTATGAATTTGTAGGAGCTCGAAAAGAATCTTACAGGAATGTTAGCCGAAAACCAATTGTAGAAAATGGTACCCTGGAGGATGATCAGAACAGAAGAGATTTTACGATTAATGCAATGTCTATTCAATTAAACAAAGATAATTTTGGCTTGCTAATTGACCCATTTAATGGACAAAAAGACCTAGCAAACGGCATTATCAGAACGCCTCTTTCTCCTGACATAACATACTCTGATGATCCATTAAGAATGATGCGAGCAGTAAGATTTGCAACACAACTTAACTTTACTATTGAAGAAAAATCTTACAATTCTATTAAGAAAAACTCAGAGCGACTTGGAATAATTTCACAAGAAAGAATTACTGAAGAACTTAATAAAATTATACTTGCTAAAACGCCTTCTAATGGATTTATATTATTGTTTAATACAGAGTTATTACATCAGTTTTTTCCTCTTATGACAAAACTGCATGGAATAGAATTCATAGGAAAGCATGGTCATAAAGACAACTTCTACCATACAATTGAAGTGCTTGATAATATTAGTAAAAATACAACTAATTTATGGTTAAGATGGGCTGCAATATTGCACGACATTGCAAAACCAAAAACAAAAAAATATGAAAAAGGACATGGATGGACTTTTCATGCACATGAATTTATTGGAGGAAAAATGGTGCCAAAAATATTCAGAAATTTAAAGCTTCCTCTTAATG
>Ga0257121_1003207_pt1 | contig 10839 bp, 10 predicted proteins | sample SI106_100metaG_FD_190180 | JGI IMG/M metagenome (GOLD analysis project Ga0257121, IMG submission 190180) | Marine microbial communities from Saanich Inlet, British Columbia, Canada - SI106_100 | ecosystem: Environmental > Aquatic > Marine > Inlet | place: Canada: British Columbia | collected... | reverse complement strand
GAAAACCTAGATTGGCATGTTTTACTAAAATTAGTGAATTAGATTCTAATGTTGTAACTGTTGAACCAATGAATAATTTTCCCGTAATTCGTGATTTAGCTGTAAAATTTGAAAGATTATTTGATACTCATCAAAAAATTAAACCTTATTTGATAAATGATGATTCTGAATTAGATTCTGAATTAGATTCTAATAAAAAAGAATTCTTGCAAACTCCTAAAGAAGTAGAAAATTTTATCCAATTTGCAAATTGTATCAAATGTGGTTTATGTAATTCGGCATGTCCAACAATGACTACTGATTCCTCATTTGTAGGACCTCAAGCATTAGCACAAGCATATCGATATGTTGCTGATAGTAGAGATAAAGGAAAAGATACTAGATTGGACATAATCGATGAATCTCATGGAATTTGGAGATGTCATTTTGCTGGCTCATGTAGTCAGGTATGTCCAAAAGGTGTAGATCCTGCTATGGGAATTCAATTCCTCAGAGGATATTTGTTAGGATTTAGAAGTTAATCTGATTTTTTTGGAAGTTCATTTACTTTATTGGGATTAGGACTATTGTTAACCTGATTATTGATTTGTTCTGCCATAAAATGATTTGACACATTTACTTTGACATCCTCTACTCCATCTACCTTCAAAAGATAATCATGAACATCTTGACAAATTTTGAAACCAAATACTGCTGGACAGAAAGGACTAGTTAGATGCAAATCTACCTTGACATTACTATCGTTGATATCTACTTCATCAATTAACTCTAATTCTACAATTGATGTATTGATTTCTGGATCTACGATCTTTGATAACTCATCAAAAATTTTGACCCTAAGTAATTTGATATCTTGGCTCATGTCGGAAAAACATTTATGCTATATATAACCATTTTACAACCTTAGATGATGTATCGTTCACGACTTGGTACTGATTTAAGTAAAATCACTTTAGATTATGTCTCATCAATAGATGATGATTCTGAAATTGCATTATATGACATAATTGGAAGTCAGGCTCATACAGTAATGCTACTTGAAAACAAAATTATAACAAAAAATGATGCAAAAAAAATTTTATCCTCTTTAGAAAATTTGAAAAATGAAAAATTTGATTCTTCATCTGGTGCAGAAGATATCCATGAATTAATTGAATCTTTAGTAATTAAAAAAGCAGGTATGGCAAGTGGTGGAAAAATGCATACTGCAAGATCTAGAAATGATCAAGTTGTTTTAGATATTAGAATGAAAATTAGAGATGACATTAATATTATTTGTAATTGTCTTTTAGATACTATCGAATCACTAGTATCTGTTTCAAAGAATCACCAAAAAACAATAATGCCCTTTTACACTCATCTTCAACAAGCTCAAGCAGGTTTGTTTTCTCATTACCTTTTAGCTCAAGCAGATGTTTTATCTCGAGATTTTCAAAGATTGTTTGATACTTTTCAAAGAATTAACCATAGCCCTCTTGGAGCTGGACCTGTTGGTGGAACAAGCATTAACATCGATAGACATAGCACTGCAAAAATGTTAGGTTTTGATGACGTAATTGAAAATTCTCTTGATGCAACTAGTACTCGTGATTTTGTAACAGAGTATGTTGCAATGATTTCAATTTTGATGACTAATTTAAGTAGAATTTCTGAAGATTTTATTATTTGGTCCACATCTGAATTTTCTTTTATTGAATTATCTGATGAGTTTACATCACCATCAAGTGTAATGCCTCAAAAAAAGAATCCTGATATTTTAGAATTAACTCGAGGTAAGACTGCAGAAATTATTGGAAATTTAACTGCAATTTTAACCACTGTTAAAGGATTAGCTTCAGGTTATGGACGTGACTTGCAACAAATCAAATCTTCTATTTGGTCCACATCAAAAATTTCCATCAGTGCATTACTAATTATAAAATCCATAATTCTCACTATGAAAGTAAATGAGAAGCAAATGAAAAAAGTAACTGAATCCAGTAATCTAATTGCATTAGATATTGCTGAAAAATTAGTTCTATCTGGAGTTCCATTTCGAGTAACTCATAAAATTGCAGGTGTTTTAGTCCAATTGGCACATGATTCAAAAAAACCCATTTCTAAATTAACCTCATCAGAAGTCAAAAAATCTGTAACAGGAACTAAAGTAGATCCAAAAACTGTCTCTGAAATTATTTCAACTACTAGTGTTGTTTCATCTCTTAAAGACAGGAAATCATTTGGTTCTTCTGGATATGCTGAGCAAAAAAGAATGATTTCTGATAGAACTAACAAAATCAATGCTTGGAGATCTGATATGTCTATGAGAGAAAATCAAATCAAATCATCTCTTGATGACCTTCAAAAAATAGTCAACCAAATTATTTGATTAATGAAAAAGGAGCGGGTCTAAAGGGATTCGGACCCTTGACAACCGGATTAAAAGTCCGGTGCGCTACCTGGCTGCGCCATAGACCCACACAAAAAATTGTTTTCGTGTATAATTTAGTCTTTTACAAATCTAGGTGTTGTGACAGAAACTTTTAATCTAGGATTTTGATTCATAGTACTTGTGCCCTTGTAGTATAGCCCGGTCTAGAATTCGGCCCTGTCACGGCTGAGACGCGTGTTCAAATCCCGCCGAGGGCGCCATTATTTCTTATTATTTGATTTTTTTAGCGATCAACTTTTCTTTTAATTCTAAATTATTGGACTGATTTCTCTTACAAGAATATTAAAATTCAGGGGATTTCAGGGAAATTTATTGTCTGAAGAGAAAAAAGAATCTGAAGTAGAAATAAAAACCACTGAAGAGACTAAATCTGAAGAACCATCAGCTGAAGAAATTAAAAAAGCTGAAGAAGTAAAAGCTGAAGCAGAATCTAAAATTGCTCAAGATGCAGCAGCTAAAGTAGAGGCAAATGCAAAAGCAGTTGCTGAAGCAGAAGCTGCAGTACAATTAGCTCTTGAAAAAGCAAATGCGGCAAGGGCAGAATTAGAAGCAGCAGCAGATGAAGAATACAAAGCAATTGCTGCTGAAGTAAAAGCCGATACTGCAAAAAAAGTAGATTTCACTTTCAAAAGAAAAGGTGAAGAAATTTTTAGAAGGGAGATGGGTGAACCTGAATTTTGGTTAGAAAAAGAAGATAGATTCCCAAGACCTATTCTCTCAGCAGATGAACAAGAATCTATTACAAGAAAAGCTGAAACACCTCATGATCAAACTCCCGAATATAATCCAGAACATGTTCTTAGCCCCGAATTTGGTGGCGTTTCAAATTATGAACGTGGTGTGGATTCTTTCCTAGATGAATTAAAAGCAAAACTTGTTAAACAAAAAGGTGATCCTGAATCCACTCAGAAAGAAATCCTTGCAACAGAAAATGAAATTACTTATTTAGAATCTATACATGAAAATTACTTTATTGGAATGAATGTTTTTAGAACTGCCAAAGGCGGAAGGAATAAAATTAGTGCATAGGTTGGTATGATGATATGAATCACGTAATTTTTGATGTAATGAATGCTAGAGTAACTTTCAAAAATGTTCCAATTCATGAATTATCTAAATTTGCTTTCAAAGATGTCGGGGCAGCCGCAGAAGAATTTAAAAAAATTCCAGGTGTTGATGAATGTATTATTATTCAAACTGCAAGTAGGATTGAAATTTTTACAGTTAGTAATACTGAAACTCTTGATTCTCCAGATGCGAGAAGAGCTGAAGGCAAGACTCTCATTTTGAATCAAGTTAAAGATACTTGGATAACTTTAACTGCATTGGAACAAATTGATATTGATCACTTTGATCAAACTATTGAAGTTTACAAAAGCGATGATGTTTATCTTAATCTTTTACGATTAGGATCTGGCATTGATTCATTTGTTGTCGGTAAACCTGAAGTCTTTGATGAAATTGTTCAATCATTATCTCATGCTAAATCAGCAGGCACATCAGGTACTATCCTCAATAAATTATTTGAAAGTGTAATTAGATTATCTACTCGAATGAGAGATACCACTGGAATTGCAAAAGACATTGTATCTCTTGGTGATACTGCAGTAAAATTAGTTGAAGAAAAGGCAGGATTAGATCCAAAGAAAAAAGTATTGTTAATAGGCACTGGTAACTCTGCTGCATTAGTTGCAAAATCCCTAAACAAGAAAGAAATTTCTTATGATGTATCTAGTAGAACTATTGAGCGAGCAACTGGATTTAGTACTATTGTTGGTGGAACTCCTATTTCTTTTGATGATGTCTTATCCACATTTGACAAATATGATATTATTTTTGTTGCAACAACATCTGATTATTTCTTAATTACATTTGATAGAATTCGACTTGTAATGGAAGAAAAGAAAAAAGGAACATTGATTTTAGATTTATCTGATCCAAGAACTGTAGATGAAGGAATTACTGCTTTACCTGGAATCAAATTACTATTTAGAGATCAAATTGCTGAAATTTATGAAGAAAGCGTAAAAGATAGATCTACCATTGTTCCTGCAGTAGAAAAAATTATTGAAAAAGAATTACCTGTATTATCTGCTAGAATGAAAAGACTAGATGCTTAGTATTTTTTATTTTTGTTTTCTTAATAGAAATTGCATTACTGCTTCTTTTGAATAGTCTATTCCGTGAACATCCTCTGTGTGTGTTCTGAAATCTTCTATGACTTTATCTTGTTCTCCGTCTACTTCAAAATCACATTCAAAACCATAATCTATACACTTTAGTTTTGGCATATTCTGATGAAAAGAATATCCGTATAAAAATTATGATATTTCTTATTCGAAAACAACACTGGGAATTTTTTTATCCGTATGATTCGTATTTAATTCCAAAACTACCGTCTGACTTCTTTTCATGTTCTGTGACAAAACCTTTGGGACCTAAATGATCAATTACACCATCAATTGTACCTTGATAACCGCAAATGTAAATAATTGAATTTTCTGGAGTTAGTTCTTCTCCTACCATTTCTTCTACTGGTGATAAACCTGTTTTTTTATCTGGTTTGAAAAATGACTCTACTCTACCTACATGACCATTCCAAGATCTATTGAAGAATTCTTTTGGTCTACTTATTGCTGCTCTATATCTAAAATTCCATTTGTCTCTTCCTCTTTTCTCACTCTCTAATTCCATATCTGTTAAGAAACGTTTGTAGCTTAATTCATCAACATAACTTGCGCCGTGTAAAACTATTACTTCTCTAGTATCGTTTGTGTCGTGGAAATGTTTTGCAAATGCAACAAATGGTGCTAAACCAGTTCCTCCACCTACACAAATTACTCTTCTGTTATCCTTTTTACCATTATGTAATTTATCGCTAATTAGTAATGCTGCTCCAGTTGGATCACCAAGACTTACTTCATCACCAACACTTAGATAAAATAATTCAGTTGTTACGCGACCTGGAAGTGGTTTTCTAACCCATCTAATTACAAATTCAAAATAATCTCTATTTTCTGCATGTGATGCAATCGAGTATGCTCTTCTAACTACTTTTTTTTCTGCAGGTATTGGAAGACCAATTGTTAAAAACTGTCCCGTTTTGTATTCTGGCATTCCATTTTCAGGAACCAATCGTATGACTACTAGATCCTCTTTTAGTAATTCCCTGTAGACCACTTTTGCCTTCATTTCAGTAACCATACAACGAGATTTCTTGTTACTTTGGTTAAATATATTTCTCTTATGAAATAATCCTAAAGATCAGATAATTACTATAATTCTAATTAATTTGTGACATTATTTCATCAAGAATTTTTTGATTTGCTGCTGCAATAAATGAGACTCTTGTTTCATAACTTAGATCTGCATCAAGTGGATTCAAATTTGCATCCAGTAGTAAACCTCCAGCTTCTTTTACAATTATACATCCTGCTGCAATATCTTGAATTCTAATTTTATCTCTAAAGTCAATGAACACATCCATTAAACCTCTAGCAAATAATGCCATTTCTAGTGCATTAGCACCAAAATGTCTTGTATGATTATGATTTTGAAAAATTGGATACATCCGTTTCATTAATTCGTTAGATCCACCTGATGTGTTAATTCCAACAATTTTGTAAATTGGTTCTTTTTGTTGAACTCTAATTTGTTTTTCATTAAAAAATGCACCCTTATCTTTTGAAGCCCAATACATATCCCCATTTGTTAAATCTGTTATTGCCCCATCTGTAATTGAACTAAGTTTATTTTCTGTTGCAAATGCTAATGAACTACAAAAAAATGGCACTCCACGTACTGCATTGGCTGAACCATCTATAGCATCCATTATGATGTAACCTTTTGGATTATTTGATAATTCTACTCTGCCACATTCTTCACCTAATACAACACATTCAAAATTAATTTTTTTTAGATAATCTAAAACTGTTTTTTCAGCAATTATGTCAATATTTCGTGAAATGTCTCCACCTGCACCTCTTCCAAAATCACCTGCAGCATCTTCTGTTCCTGCAAGATCCTTTACATTTTGATAAATTTGATTTGAAGCTTCTTTTAGAATTTCTACAACTTCCACGAAAAATAATTCTTCTTTCGTAATTTAAGTGAAGAATTTCTTTTTGAAAGCATAAATAACAACACATAGAATTGTGTTTGTGAGCGGAAAAGACGAATCAATTTTTAGTAAAGGTGCTTTGATGGGAACTAAACCTGGAAAACAAATCATTAAACAAGGTTTATTCAAATCAAAAGGATTCAAACTCTTCAATCAGTATAAACAAGAGGCAGAAGACACATTTCCTGCATTTGCCCAAAGATTTGCAAAAAATCTATTTGATCAAATTAATGCAGATGAGTCTCCTAATACTACACAACAACAATTTGCTGAAGAAGTAGGTTCTACTGAAATTATTTTGAATGCATCTGAAATTGAGCCTATAAAATCTAAATTACAAGACTTTGATACTTTACATGATAGAGTTCTTAGAATTTTAAATTCAAATTTTGTCAAAATGACATTTCCTGTTTTTAATGGTCTTTTTGATGCATCAACTGATTATTTTAAAGATGATAAAAATTCTACAATGAGAGAAGATATTGTTGATGGTCATATTATTGCAATTGATCTTAGTGAACCCATGGATAGAATTGTTGACAAAGATGAAGATTTAGAATATTTAGATGATTACAAATTAATGAATCCATATATTTTAAAACTTGCTAGAGAAAAAATTTCAAAGGGCGGTGAGGATGTTCTCAAAGAATTTGAAGAAGGTTTCAAACAAGCAAGAATTGGACAATATCTTGATACAAAATTAAAAGATAAACCTACAGAAATTACTGAGGAAGAATTAGTTGAAAGTTATAAAAAATACCGTTCTGTGATGGGAACTGCTGGTAGAAACATGGCTTTGAATCGTGCACCTTTAGCTGATATTTTTTACACTGGAATGGCAAAAGCTGCAGAATCTGTTGGATGTGGAAATGAAATTGAAGATAGTATTAGAGATAAAGCTGCAAAAATTCCTTCTTGGCCATTATTTTATTCATTAAAAATGAATGACGCAAAAAGTGGTTTTGAAGAAACAATGAATCATAGTGAATCATATCTAAATGAAGCAAGAGATGCTCTTGAAAAACTACCTGATGATTTTTCACATACAAAGTTCTTGGAATTTCTATTTCTTACTGTTGAACACTATAATCAATTTTGGTATAAGAAATTACAAGAAGAAAATATCTGGTCTGATTTAAACAAAAATCTTCCAACTAAGTGATTAAATTGATGTGGTCTGAAAAATATCGACCTCAGAGTATTTCTGACATGGTAGGCAATGAAAAACCTCGTGCAGATATAATAGAATGGTTTGCAAAATGGAAAAAAGGTACTAAACCTCTTTTGATAGTTGGACCTCCTGGAATTGGAAAAACTACAATTGCGTATCTTTTAGCTAAACAATTTGATTATGATATGATTGGTCTTAATGCGAGTGATGTACGCAGCAAATCTAGAATTAATGAAATCCTTACACCTGTTTTAGGTAATGTGAGTGTTTTGGGAACTCCTATGATATTTGTAGATGAGGTTGATGGTATTCATGGTCGTGGAGATTATGGTGGTGCTGCAGCACTTGTTGATATTTTAAAGAAATCAAACGTCCCAATTTTACTTGCTGCAAATTATGATGATTCAGATAAAATGAAAAGTATTAAAAAAACAGTAACAACAATATCCTTTAAAAAAATCCCACCAAGACTATTGCGTGTTTATTTAGATAATATTCTACAAAAAGAAAATGAAAAACTTAGTCCTGGTTCTTTGATCAAAGTTATTGATAAATCTAAGGGCGATATTCGTTCAATGATTAATCTCACTCAATCTTTGATCACTGGATTTAATCCTCAAACAGAAACTTCTTTTGAAACTATAAACATTGAAGATGGAATTAATGCATTTTTCAAAGCAAACTCCATTGAAGAAGCTAGAGGTGTATTGTATTCAATACAAATTGATCCAAGAGAAAAAATTAATGCATTTTATTCTAGTGTAATAACTAGTGATTTAGACAGTATTACACTTGCAAAATATTTAGAAATTATTTCAAATGCTGATATGTTATTTGGAAAAATAATGAAAACACAAAATTGGAGATTACTACGTTATCTTAATGATATTTTAATTAATTTATATCAAAAAGATGATAGAGTAAGATATTCTAAATACAATTTGTCATGGCCGCTACTTAATAGAATTCGTTGGGATGGTGCAAAAATTAAATCATTGTCTTCTGTAATGGCAAAAAAATTACATCTATCTTCTAGTTCATTTGTTACATTATGTTTGCCATATGTTTTATTTTGTATTAAAAATAAAACTTTACAATTAGAACTAGAAGAAACTTTTGGTGATATTATTGACAAGGAAATTGAGTTGATAAGATGAGTTGGATAAAAATCCCAATGAAGTTTCCTGGAACTTGTATTGTTTGTAATGAAAAAATTGAAATCAATGAAATTGGACTATGGTCAAAAGGTACTGGTGTAAAACATGAAAAATGTGCTCAAACCAATGAATTACAATGTATTGTATGTGGTTCTCCTGCTGGGTGCACTCAATGTGAATTTCAGGACATTTGTGACATTCCAAATGTCTCTCAATTATGCATATGTAAGAAATGTAATGATGAAAAAAGTGCTTTCATTTCATACCAAAAAGCATCTAATAAAAAATTCCCTATTTTGAACTCTTAATTTTTTTTAAGAAAATTATGTTGTTGTCTCTTGATTTTCATTATATTTTTAGATCATTGTTAATTCAATCTAGATTAATATATGAAAACTAATTTAATTTAATCATATTATGCATTCTGAAAAGATTGATGAATATACTAAAAATAGCAATACTGCTTTACAGGGCGGTGGACAAGATCGTATTACCTCACAACATGAAAAGGGTAAACTAACTGCTCGTGAAAGAATTGATCTTTTACTTGATGAAGGAACTTTTGTAGAAATTGATCCATTAACTACTCATCATTATCATGAATATGATATGCAAAAAAAGAAATTTTTTACTGATGGTGTAGTTGGAGGTTATGGAAATGTTTCAGGTCGTCAAATTTTCGTTTTTGCATATGATTTTACTGTATTAGGTGGAACTCTAAGTCAGATGGGAGCTAAAAAAATTACTAAATTAATGGATCATGCATTAAAAACAGGATGTCCAATTATTGGAGTTATGGATTCTGGTGGTGCTAGAATTCAAGAAGGAATAATGAGTTTAGATGGATTTGCTGATATCTTTTATCATAACCAATTAGCTTCTGGAGTAATTCCACAAATTACTGCTAGTGTTGGTCCTTCTGCTGGTGGCTCAGTATATTCACCTGCAATGACTGATTTTGTTATCATGGTTGAAAAAGTTGGAAGTATGTTTGTAACTGGACCTGATGTTGTTAAAACTGTATTAGGTGAAGAAATTTCATTTGAAGAACTTGGTGGTGCTAATACTCATGGTTCAAAAAGTGGTGTTGCTCATTTTGTTGCTGAAAATGAATACGAATGCATGGATTACATTAAAAAATTAATTTCATTTTTACCTCAAAATAATACTGAACAACCACCTAAACTTACAACTGATGATGATCCAAATAGATTGGATCATAATTTGATTAACATAATGCCAGAAAATCCATTGCAACCCTATGACATGAAAGAAATTATTAATTCGATTGTCGATGATCATGACTTTTTTGAAGTTCATGAATTGTTTGCACCAAATATTGTAGTTGGATATGCAAGACTAAATGGCACTGTTGTTGGAATTGTCGCCAATCAACCTATGCATCTTGCAGGTGCATTAGATATTGATTCATCAAACAAGGCTTCTCGTTTCATTAGATTTTGTGATTCATTTAATGTCCCAATAATTACTTTAGTTGATACTCCTGGCTACATGCCAGGTTCTAATCAAGAGCATAATGGAATTATCCGACATGGAAGTAAATTGCTTTATGCATATTGTGAAGCAACTGTACCAAGAATTACTTTAGTTATTGGAAAAGCCTATGGTGGTGCATACATAGCAATGGGAAGTAAAAATCTTAGAACTGATGTAAATTATGCGTGGCCAACTGCTAAATGTGCTGTTTTAGGTGGTGAGGCAGCTGTCAAAATCATGAATAGAAAAGAACTTGCTGCTTCCGATAATCCTGAATCCCTTAAAAAAGAATTAATTGAAGAATTTGCTCAAAAATTTGAAAATCCTTACGTTGCCGCATCTCATGGAACTGTTGATAATGTAATTGATCCTGCTGAAACAAGACCAATGTTGATTAAAGCATTAGAAATGCTTGCAAACAAAAGGGAAAAACAATTACCTAGAAAACATGGAAATATCAATT
>Ga0257121_1003204_pt1 | contig 10843 bp, 8 predicted proteins | sample SI106_100metaG_FD_190180 | JGI IMG/M metagenome (GOLD analysis project Ga0257121, IMG submission 190180) | Marine microbial communities from Saanich Inlet, British Columbia, Canada - SI106_100 | ecosystem: Environmental > Aquatic > Marine > Inlet | place: Canada: British Columbia | collected... | reverse complement strand
CAGGCAATAATTGTGGTAATTTTAATTCAATCATTATGGAATTTTTAGATTTAAAAACACAACAAAAACGTATTCGGGAGCCTCTTGAGAAAAGATTAAATGCTATTCTAGATCATGGTGCCTATATCATGGGGCCAGAAGTGCATGAATTAGAAGAAAAATTAGCAGATTACTGTGGAGTAAAACATGCGATTTCATGTTCATCTGGGACAGATGCATTGTTAATCCCTCTTATGGCATGGGGTATAGGACCTGGAGATGCTGTATTTACTACGCCATTTACATATGTAGCTACTGCAGAAGTAATTGCGCTACTTGGAGCTACCCCTGTTTTTGTTGATGTATATGATTCTACGTTTAATATTGATTGTGAAAAACTAGAAATTGCAATTCAAGATACTTTAAAAAAAGGGGAATTGTCTCCTAAAGCTATTATACCTGTTGATTTATTTGGAGTTCCTGCCCGTTATCGCTTAATTAATGATATAGCCAAAAAATATAATTTAAAAGTAATTGAAGACGCAGCACAAAGCTTTGGTGGATCAATTGGAGATAGAAAAGTAGGAATATTTGGAGATATTGCTGCCACTTCATTTTATCCTGCTAAGCCACTAGGGTGTTATGGTGACGGTGGAGCTATGTTTACTAATGATGATAATTTAGCAGATAAGTGTAGAGCAATACGTATCCATGGAACCAGTTCAGATAAATATAATAGCGAAGTGATTGGATTAAATGGACGACTAGATAGTATGCAAGCTGCAGTATTATTAGAAAAACTGACAATTTTTGATGAAGAACTAGAAATGAGAAATAAAGTAAATGATTATTACAGGAAGTTTTTGAATAATGCACAGTATATACCAGACAATTACCACTCTGCACATGCATTATTCTCCATTACTTTAGGTTCACATAAAAAAAGAGAAGAATTAGTAGACAAGTTGAGAAAAAATAACATACCAAATGTTATATACTATAAATATCCTATCCATTTAATGAAAGGATTTCATTATTTGGGTTATAAAGATGGAGATTTTCCTATTTCAGAAAATTTATCACAAACAATTGTTAGTTTACCAATGCATCCTTATCTTACCAAAATGGATATTGATTTAATCATAAAAACATTAAAAAATAATGAGTAAAAAAATACTAATCACAGGTGGTGCGGGATTTATTGCTCATCATGTAGTTGATAAAATTTTATCTACCACAGATTGGGAGATTATCACACTAGATCGATTAGATTTTAGCGGTAATCTCAATAGGTTACATGAGGTAGTCAGTGCTTATCCTAAATCTGAACAAAAAAGAGTGAGAGTTATTCATCATGATTTAAAAGCAGAGTTGAATCCAGAGATTACTGCTACGATTGGAAAGGTAGACTATATTAGTCATCTTGCAGCAGGGTCACACGTCGACAGATCGATTACTTATCCATTAGAATTTGTGATGGATAACGTTGTAGGAACAGCGCACATCTTAGACTATGCTAGAAAATTAGACCACTTAGAAAGATTTGCATATTTTAGTACCGATGAAGTATTTGGGCCAGCACCAAAGGGAATAAATTATAAAGAAAATGATCGATATAATTCCACAAACCCTTATTCAGCTACTAAAGCTGGCGCAGAAGAGTTGGTTGTTGCTTATGAGAATACATATGGATTGCCATCTCTTATTACTCATACCATGAATGTATTTGGAGAAAGACAAAGTCCTGAAAAATATATTCCTATGGTTATTAAAAAAGCAAGGGATGGTGAAATAGTTACTGTGCATGCAAACGCAGAAAAGACAGTTGCAGGATCACGTCATTATATTCATGCTGAAGATGTAGCAGACGCATTATTATTTTTATATAACTACGATATTTCATCCATGCAGGCTGACGATACCGGAGCAAAGTGTCAAAAGTTCAATATTGTTGGGAAAGACGAAATTGATAATTTAGCATTAGCACAATTCATAGCTCAAGCACAAAACAAAGATCTGAAGTATGAAATGGTAGATTTTCATTCACAAAGACCGGGGCACGATTTACGCTATGCGTTGGACGGTGAAAAAATGAAGAATATGGGATGGACGCCTCAATCTGCATATAAAAGATTAGAGCAGGTAGTAGAATGGACTCTAAAAAATGATAGATGGCTTTCAATATAAATTAAAATATTTTATTTTTTTACTACAGCTTGACCTTGTAATTTTTCCCAATCTTTTTCAGGACGCACCTCTAGATTAGTCTTCCATGCACCAGAAATAGTATGCATATCAAGCCCTAGCGATTTCCCTAAATTAATCATAGCCATAATATCTTTTGGAAAGCAAACTCCACCAAATCCTAATTTACCATCATGGCCTGGAACATTAATATGTGAATGACCAATTCTGCCATCTCTAATGAATCCCTCAACTGCCATTTCCCAGTCAGCACCACATGCATCTGATACTAATTTCATTTCATTCATAAATGAGACCTTGGTAGCGAAGAAACAATTATTCATATACTTGATTAGTTCTGCTGTTTCAGGATTTGTTTCAATAACAGAGATTGATTGGCCAAATCTCCAACGATACATCTCTATGACTTTAGAAGTATCAAGTGGATCTCCTCCTACAATATATCTTGACTGATTAATGAAATCAAACTTCGCACTTCTCTCAGTTAAAAATTCTGGATTAAAAACAAGATTTAACTTTGGATATTTTTTAGCAAATTTATTAGTTGATCCAGGAATCATTGTTGAACGAAGTAAGATAATATTATCTCTACTATTAATCTCATTAACTGAATTTAAGGCTTCATCTACAATATCTAAATTTACTGATCCATCAAAATTTGCAGGCGTGGGCACTGATAAAAAAATAAAATCAGAATTATCTAAAACCTCTTTAAGTGAATGTTGACTTCTATTAGGATCTTTGTCATAAACTTTTACTTCTGCATCGCAGCCAGTATTTGGTGAAAAGCCAAACTGTACAGCGCTTCCAACAAAACCTTTTCCTATAATTCCTATTTTCATTTTAACCTCTTATTTAAAATTTTTAAAATTCGCTGTGATGTATTTCCATCCCAACCCTTGGGTAATTCATAGGATGAATTTATATCAAATTTGAATTCTTTGAATGAGTTTATTATGTTTGTTTTTTCAACACCTATAAGTCTATTTGATCCCTGAGAAATAGTCACAGGTCTTTCAGTATTTTCTCTCAGGGTATAACAGGGAATTTTTAATGCAGTAGTTTCTTCTTGGATACCACCACTATCAGTAAAAATAACTTTAGAATTTTTCATAATTTGTAGAAAATCCAAATATGGCATCGCATCTAATATTGCAATATTCTTACTGAGGGTAATACCATATTCTGTCATTTTCTTTTGAGTTCTGGGGTGAATAGAAAAAAATAACTTAATTTCATTTGATACATAGGATAAGCCATCTAAGATACCTTTTAATTTTTTAATATCATCGACATTTGAAGGTCTATGCAATGTGATAAGACCATATTCTTCATCAAACAATTTTTCTTTCGATCTAATCTTATTTAGTCCATAATGAAGACTATCAATCATAAGATTGCCCACAAAAAAAATATTATTTTTATCATGACCTTCTCTAATAAGATTATCTTCTCCACTTTGCTCTGTAACAAAGAAAAAATCAGTGATTGAATCAGTAATTAGTCTATTAATTTCTTCTGGCATATCCCTATCATTGCTTCTTAAGCCAGCTTCAATATGGGCTACTTTAATATGTAATTTTTTTGCGACAATAGAGCATGCCATTGTTGAATTAACATCTCCAACAACAATTAATAAATTAGGAGACACTTCCTGACATACTATTTCAAATTTTTCCATTATTCTAGCAGTTTGAACACTATGAGATGCAGAGCCTACATTAAGATTGTAGTCTGGTTTACGAATATCTAAATCTTTAAAAAAAACATCTGACATTTTTTCATCGTAGTGTTGACCTGTATGTACAAGTGTAATATTATAGTTATTTTGTTGATCTAATAATCTTAGAAGGGGAGCAACTTTCATAAAATTAGGTCTAGCTCCAACAATAATAGTAATATTTTTCATAAACAAATTTATATGATGCTTTGTATAGATTCTATCATTTTATTAGCAAGCTTCTTTCTGGAATAGTGTTTAGTCAGAAAACTATAGCCGTTGTCTCCAATTTCTTTTAAAGCTTGAGGTGTGTCTATATATTTATTTATAGCATCATTTAATTCGTTATGATTATCTGGATTAATATTGATTCCACACTTAGCTTTTATAACAATATCTCTTGATTCTCCTAAAACCCCCATAATAATAGGTTTTCGAAGTGCCATAGATTCAAAAATTTTTGAAGGAATTACTTTTTTAAACTCCGGGTTATCAATTAAATGAACTAAATGCATATCTATTACTTGATTCAAGTTTACTATTTCTTGCCATGAAATATTTGAAATGAACTTAATGTTATTCAATTGTTCTTTTTGTGCTCTATCTAATAGATCAGATTTACTAGCTCCGTCTCCAATAATCAAAAACTTTACTTTTTTATGAATTGTTTTTGCGCTATTTAAAATAATATCAAGACCATGAGCCATTCCTACTGTTCCCGTAAAGCTTACAATAAAATCAGCTTCTTTAATATTATATTGTTTTTCCACTTCCTTAATAGATTTATTTGGCGTAATACTATTATCTAAATTAAAACCATTTTCTACTACGAATATTTTATTTTTATCAATGCCTTTTTTTATTAGTTCATTTTTAAATGATTGAGTAACACAAACAACCATTGTCGCACGGCTGTAAAGAAAAAACGCTAGCCTATGTAAGACTTTGATTATCCAACTGGATTCTTTCATAGCACCTACTGCTACTATTGATTCTGGCCATAAATCTCTTATTTCAAGCACTAAAGGAGTTCTTCTAATTAAAGAAATAAAATATCCTGATAATAAAGTAAAGAATTGAGGGCTTGTTGCTATAATGACGTCATTTTTTCTAGTAAAAATTCCGCAAAAGAATGATGAAATCATAAAGCTTATATAATCTAAAATTCTTAGTAAAAAACCTTCATTGGCTGCAATAAAAGTCCAAACCCTTTTTACATTAAGGTTGTTGATTAACTCAGATTGATATATTTTATTTTTGTATCCATCAAAAACTTTACCTTTTGGAAAATTAGGAGCTCCAGTAATTATAGTTATTTTGTGTCCTTGACGATTCCACTCATTGCAATGCTCTAGAGTTCTTTTTGCTGGTGCGTTAGTTTCAGGATAAAAATTATCAGTGAGAAATAGAATATTCATTTTATTTTAATAGTAACATAATTTAAATACGATCTTCATAAGAGTAGCTCTTAAAACATTAAATTTCTTTTTTAAATATTTAGACCATTTATTAGCTGTATTTTCAAATAAAGTATTGTTTGTCATTTTGAATAATATTTTTAGTTGAACTATATGTAGTTTATGATAAAAAGTACTTGCTCTCATATTGATAGGTAGATTGGCAATTTCATACAAAGACCAGTAACCAATATCATATTCATTAATGTTATCATCTATAGTTTTGACATATCTATGAAATAATTTTGATACATCTTTATTTTTGGTCAATAACCAATAATCATAAATTCCCCATAACCCCCATATGAAACCATTTAATATATGAGTAGGATCATTTTTCATGATATACTCTTCAATCCATATATTGCCTTGTTTGTCCTTGAATGTTACACCGCCATCTTTTACATCAATAAGAAAAGATTGATATACTTTTTCTATACTATCTAAGTATTTGTCATCACCGGTAGTATGATATGCCCTACAAAGAACAGACAGACCTTGCCCTTGTGCTAGTCCAGAGTACCAAGGATTAGTTAAGTTTTCTTTATATACCCAATTAAAATGATGTTGCCAGACATGTACATTATGTTTATTAAGTTCTAAATTGTCATTTAACCATTTTGCGCCTTTTATAAACCTTTTATAATTTTTTTCAGTATTATTTTTTTTCCACAAATTATAATTACCTAATGACCATTGAGCAATTGCTATAGGATTATATTGTATGCCAATATCACCTTGGTAGTTTAGTTGAGGAATCCCTTTTTTATCATAGCTACTTTGATATTCAGCTTTAGAATGAAATTTCATATAATATTGATCTAACTGGTCATAATTTGCCAAATCATTGACTTCTGGCTTTCCATGCCAAAAAGAAAGATTGTTTTTTCCACCAAGTATGTACGTAGAAAAAATCCTTTTCCAATATCTAAGTTTATTTATCATTTAATTTTGAGGGAGAGGAGATAAGACTTCGTTTTTATAGCAATCTAAAATATCTAAAACATCCCCTTGAGACATTTTCTGTAACTTAATAGAAATGAATGTTGAGAAGCACATATCACGAATTTCACTTTCTTTGGAAAATCTATTATTTTTTACATTCTGAAAGAAGTGAGAGATAGATTCATTGTGCCCCTTACTTTTTTTGATTCTACTAAAATTAAAAATTTTTCCACTAGAAAATTTTTTCCAGTTATTATTGGTGTATGTTGATTGAGAAGATTTCACAACAATCTTTTCTTTTGGTACGCTTGCAGGTAAATCGTGTCTATAATCTATATCTACTTTTGATCCATCTTCAAAAGATAAAATGTAATTACCTGTATCTTGGTAATATTGATCTCGATTTATGCACTCTACATGAGTGAGCCTTGTATGACCTAATAAAGTTAATGCAAGGTCTATAAAATGACAGCATTCACCTACAATTCTACCACCGCAAGTATTTTCATCTAAGAGCCAATGATCTAGAGGAAGTACCCCAGCATTAATTTTCATAGAAATATTTGTTTTTTTAGAATTAATTTTACTTATCATAAAATTTGTCCAGGGAGCTGAAGACCTATTATACCCAACAGCATAAATTAATTTTTTAGATAACATTTCTTTTTGAATAGCTATTAATTCTTTTATTGAGATTACTAGTGGTTTTTCAACCCAAACAGGTAATGATATTTCAATAGCCTTCATGAGCAAATCAAAATGTGTTTGATGTGGAGTCGTAATACAGACAACATCAATATTTTTATAAAAGTCTGATTCATTTGTAGTGATTGTATCAATATTAAATCTTTTTTGTGCTACATGTAACGATAAGCCCTCTCTGCCTAATAATGAAGATACAAAACCTTCTTGAGAATTATTTATAGATGGTATAAAGGTAGAAATGGCAAAATTCCCTGTTCCAATTAGGCCAACTTTTAATTTGTCTATAGATTTATTTTTTTTACCACTTGAAAATGTTTGAACAGGGGTAACATTATCTGTATCATATTTAATTAACTTAGAAAAATATACTGATTTTTCTGGGAATGAATAAATTTTACTTGGATTACTAATAGAAATCTCTTCAGAAATTAAATCTAGTACTCCAACTTTTTTCGAAGAAAGTAATTCAAAAAAATGGCTTATATTTTCGTACGAACTATCTTTACCTTTATGATTTTTATCACCACTTGAATTTGAAACAACTAGTTCAATTTGTTTTTTAAAGAACTTATCTCTAATCAAATTTAATCCTATTACACCAGATGATATAATTTTACCTTTTCTTTTTGTATAAGTTGTTGCTTCATTAATAATTTCACTTGATGAGGAAGCAGCAGCAATGATTGTACAATCTGAACCTTTACCTTTTGTATGATATAATACCGTTTCAATGATATTGTTATTTTTCACTCCTATTGAACCATATTTTTCTGCTAACTTTACTTTTTTTAAATCCAAATCATATACTATACATTGATATCCTAATGCATTTAGTAGTCTTGATGTTACTTGACCAAGTAAACCCAATCCAATTAAAACAATTATTTTTGATTTTTTTGGAATACACTTAATACTTTGCATGGCTATACCACCAATAGATCCAAAACAAGCAGATTTATTATCAACATTATCAGGAATTTTAATACACATATTATAGTCAACTAAAGCTTCTTCTTGATGACAGGAGTTTGTGAAAACTCTTTCCCCTTCAATTAAATTATAACTTTTATTAGAATGTGAAATAGCCCCCACTGCTGAATAGCCCATTACCATTGGAGAATTTAACTTATTTTTAATAGCTTTAAATGTATCTACTAGGCCACTAGATTTTATTTTATTAATAACATCTTTAACCTTATCAGGTTGTTTTTTGGCCTTATTAATCCAGTTATCTTTTCCAAAATTAACTATTGAAGATTCAGTGCCGGTACTAATAAGTGAATATTTATTTTTCACCCTTATTTTGTTTGAATTTGTTTGCGGAGAAGGAACGTTTAATATGTCTGTTTCGCCTGTCTTTAAATTTTGAGTTAATATTTTCATTTAATTATATTTTTTAATAGCTATTTTTTTTAATAATGGATGCATAACAAAATATTGCTTTCCGTCACTTTCCAATTGTTTGCTTTTCTCAAAATCTCCCAATGAAATAGAAGCAATATTTTTTAGCATAAGATCATACATAACACCAGACAAATATTCTCTCAACTCAGTGAAATTATGAAATTTAACGGGATTTACTTTAACGATTTCTAGTATATCTCCAGTATCAATCCCTTTATCCATAAGATGGCAAGTAACACCAACATTAAACTTATCATTTTCTAAAAAAGGCCATTCAACAACATCCATACCTCTATAATGTGGCAATATTCCCATATGACAATTTAATACTCCAAATGAAAAAGAATTAAGAAAATTGTCTCTTAATAAACCTCCACCACAAAAAGCTCCAATATCTAACTTAAGCTCCGATAGTTCTTTTGAAAGTTTAGAGCTATTAAATAAACTAACCTCTTTAAAATAGAGATTATGTTCTTTACAAATTTCTTTTAAATCTGCCTTTATACCAAAATTTTCCAAAATTTTCTTTGGGGTTTGAAAGCTATAATTAAGACTTTTCTTTTCACTTAAAATAGCTTTGTTAAAAACTTTAGTAAAAATTCTTTTTCCATCTCTTTTAAATTCATTTTTAATTCTTCGAAAAGTAAATTTATGAATCAAAACTCCTACAACCTCAATATTGGGATCTTCAATAAGTTTTACCAATATTGTAGTGGCGTAAGACTGAAAATTAGTTGGAGCTATTATCAGAACTCTCATATATCCTCAAGGCTAGGTTTCGCAATTTTCTTTTTTCTACAAATTGACAGATTGGCATCCAATCAATTAATTTTAATAATACATTTAAATATCTAATATCTTTATGATTTCTGTAGATAGAAAGAATTCTAAAGATAATAAGCATTAAGTGCATATTATTATTAAAATAATCTCTTTTTTTAACTTCTATTTTTCTTAAATCATCGTCTGAAAAAGATGTAATTAAATGAAGATTAAAAGTACTACCACTTAAAAATTTAAGACCTTCAACATTAATAAATAAATCATCTAAATTTTGAGCTCCATTAGAAAAACTAACAGTACCCCACTTAAAAAGTGGCATAGGATATATATCTTTAGGGATTCTGATTAATTCATTCCAAGATAATCCAAAGTCATCACTTAAAAAAATTGATGAATAGTTCACTTGACATCCTTTTCCGTGCTCTACTGTTGTTCCTAATATTGCTTTACCTGTTTGATCTTGTTTTAAAAACCAGGCTGTTTGTTTTATTGGTAAGATTTTTTCTCTTTTCCCACTGCGTCTATTGTGAATATATAAAAAATTTTCTTTCACTAAATTATCAGTGCCATAAAATAAATAATTTTCGGAAAACCCTATATTTACAATTCTATAGTCTTGAGATTTATCGCCTAGATTTGATATACTTTTAAAATTGTCATCTGTATATAATAAAAGACATTCACCATTATTGTCTCCAGTGGTAATCCACAATCTTTGATCCAAGTATGGATCCTTAGCTATCGAATGAATATGTCTTATTTCCCCTGAATTAAAAGTAAAAGCAATAGTAAGATTATTGTTTACATCTATTTGATAAATATAAACTTCTTTTCTTGAATTATTTTGATTGTACTGACCAAAATAAATCATACCGCTATGTATGCAGTGTGAGTTAAATAAAGGCGCATCTCCAATGATTGTTCCTAATAGTCTATATTTTTTTTCTACAATTAAGTAAACCTGCCCATTTCTAATTATGACTAATTTTTTACTATTTTTATCATAGATTACTTCTTTAGCATCTGAACGAAGCAGTCTTTTGAGGATAGGGATATTAAAATGGAAATCTCTTGGAAAAGAAAAAGGCAGTCTTATCTCATTTCTTTTGTTGAGAGCTTGATTTATAATATAAACATATCTGCCTGAGCTTTTAATGAAAATATTACTATCATTATAATGAACTATAAACTTCTTGAAGTATTTTATCATTTTTTTAATTATTAGCACACAAAATCTAAAGATTTATAAGAAATCCTTTTCGGATAAAGATGGATAATTGATTAGCACAGCTTTGTATTTCCCTTTGAAAACGAAAAGACTTCCCGCCGCAGCTCCTATAACCTTAAATTCATCTATAACTTCTTTAATATCCTCTATTTTTCCTGCTCCTCCAAGTAATGTCATAGGGCCATCAAAGATTTCTCTAACTTTTTTTGATACTTCCATATCGTAACCTTTCATTGTACCATCTCTGTCAATTGAGTTTAACACAATTTCACCTACATTCAATTTATTAAGAGTTTTAACAAAACTATATAGCTCAATTCCAGTTGATTTTGTACCATTATGAGTGAATAATTCTAATTTATTAAAAAATCCTGCTTTCTTATAATCTAAAACTACAACAACACTTTGATTGCCGAT
>Ga0257121_1003202_pt1 | contig 10852 bp, 10 predicted proteins | sample SI106_100metaG_FD_190180 | JGI IMG/M metagenome (GOLD analysis project Ga0257121, IMG submission 190180) | Marine microbial communities from Saanich Inlet, British Columbia, Canada - SI106_100 | ecosystem: Environmental > Aquatic > Marine > Inlet | place: Canada: British Columbia | collected... | reverse complement strand
GACGCGCTGCGCATCGTCGGCGACGGAGTGAACCGCCTGAAGCGCGACGACAACGCGCAGGTCGTCATCACACATTACCAGCGACTGCTCGACTACATCGTGCCGGACTTCGTGCACGTGCTGCACGACGGTCGCATTATCAAGTCTGGTGACAAGTCGCTGGCTCTCGAGTTAGAGGAGAGGGGCTACGACTGGCTAATCAAGGAAGCCGCATGAGCAGCATTGCCACCGCAAATTCCACCGTCACCCCGGTGGAGGCGTTCGTTGCAATCGAGCAAAACGGCGCGACACTGTTGCCGCTCCGCAAGGCCGGCTTAGCCCGGTTTTCCGAGTCGGATTACCCGACTTTGAGGGATGAGGATTGGCGCTTTACAAACGTCAAGCCACTCTCCGAATTGCCGTTTCGGCCAACGCTCTCGCCGGTTAGCCAAGCGATTTTAGAAGAGCAACTTAGCGATGTTATTTTCGGCCAACTGGACGCAGATAGACTGGTCTTTGTCGATGGGCATTTCAGCTCTGCCCTGTCGCAAATCGCCGACCAGCCAAACGGCGTAACGATCTCTAACTTGGCGAATGTTGAAGTCGAACTGGGCTCACTTTCCACCGGCGACGACAACCCATTTGTCGCGCTCAACGATGCCTTTTTTACGGACGGTGCTGTTATCCAAATCGCCGACGGCCAGCGCTTGGCCAAACCGGTTCATTTACTGTTTGTCACCACGGCGAGCGAGGACGGCGACGCGGCGCACATTCGCAACTGGATTTTCGCCGGCACTAACGCACAAGGCACAATCATCGAGTCGCACATCTCGCTTGGCCAAGCGGCGAGCGTGACCAACGTCGTCACCGAGTCGCGCATCGGCGACGGGGCGGACATTGAGCACATCAAGTTTCAGGATCAATCGAACAGGGCGTTTCACCTGGCGTCGCTGTACTCGAAGCTGGGCCGCGACGCACAGTATGGTTTCCACTCGATCGCTCTTGGCGCGCGGTTGTCGCGCAACAACCTGCGCATGCGCCTGGCCCAGCCGGGCATCGAGTGCGTGCTTAACGGGTTGTACATGCTGCGTGGCCAGCAGTTGGCCGATCACCACATGATCGTCGAGCACGCCGCGCCGCACTGCGACAGCCACGAATATTTCAACGGCATCCTCGACGACCAATCGCGGGGGGTTTTTCACGGGCGCATCCTCGTGCAGCCCGGCGCGCAAAAGACCGACGCGAAGCAGACCAACAAAAACCTGCTGCTCAGCGACGACGCCACGGCGAACACAAAGCCGCAGCTCGAGATTTATGCCGACGACGTGAAGTGCACCCACGGCGCGACGATCGGCGCGATGGATGACGACGCGATTTTTTACCTGCAAACCCGGGGGATCGACACCGCCACCGCTCGGCGAATGCTGTTGCACGGGTTCGCCGGCGAGATCGTCGAGCGCATTCGGCACGACGCCGTGCGCGAGGAACTCGACGCGCTGGTGTGGAACCGGCTCGAGTCAGAGCACAAACTGGACTGAATAGTGGCGAACTTTTTGGACACAACCGTCGATGAACTGGTCGAGAATTTCGAGATTCTCGGCGACTGGGAGGAGCGTTTCGCCTACCTGATCGAGCTGGGCAAAAAACTGCCGCCACTCGACGAGTCCGAGATGGTGGAGGACAACCGCGTGCACGGCTGCCAAGCGGCCGTCTGGCTGAAAATGCTGCCGACCAACGACTCGACATTTCATATTCACGCCGACTCGGACGCCTTCATCGTCAAGGGGTTGATTGCTGTTTTATTGATGATTTACAACGGAAAAACTGCCGAACAAATCTTGGCCGATGACGGCACGGCGACATTCGCCAAACTTGGGCTCGACCGGCACTTAAGCCCGACTCGCCGCAACGGATTGTACTCGATGTTGAGCCGAATCAAGGCCCTCGCCGCTGCATCGGTCGCACAGCCCGCTTAAATATGACCACCGCCGAACCCATCGAACTCAGCCGCGACGTCGAGGCGTCGATCGTCCCCTCCGGCGACAAGGTGACGCTGCAAAAGGGCGAGGCAGCGCAGGTCACCCAGACGCTCGGCGGCACGTTCACGGTGATCGTCAACGGCAACATGTTTCGCATCGAGGGAAGCGACGCGGATGCGCTTGGCCTCGAACCGGTCAAGACTCCGGCGGAGGAAACCAAGCGGCCGGAAACAGAGGACGACCTGAAGCAGCAGATCGAGGCGCAGCTCAAGACGGTTTACGACCCGGAGATCCCGGTGAACATCATTGACCTTGGCCTCGTGTACGACAGCACGCCAACCCAGCTCGACGGCGGCTGGCGCGTCGATGTGAAGATGACGCTCACCGCGCCCGGCTGCGGCATGGGGCCGGTACTGCAACAGGACGCACAAAACCGGCTGCTGTGCATCGAGGGCGTTGACGAGGTGGACGTGCAACTCGTCTGGGATCCGCCCTGGAATCACGATATGATGAGCGAGGCAGCCAAGCTGGAACTCGGCATGATGTGATGAACCCACCCGCGGAAACAGCGAACTTGGCCAAGCGCGACGAATCAGTCGATTGGACAGCGCTCCGTGACGACTTCCCGATCCTGCGCGAAACCGTCAACGGCCACCCGCTGGTTTATCTCGACAACGCCGCAAGTAGCCAGAAGCCGCAACAGGTCATCGATGCGGTTCGCCGCTACTACGAGCATGATAACGCCAACGTGCACCGTGGCATCCACGAATTGAGCAACCGCGCCACCGAGGCGTACGAGGGCGCGCGCCAGCGAGTCGCTGACTACCTCAACGCCGGCTCCCGCGAGGAAATTATTTTCACGCGCGGCACCACCGAGGGGCTGAACCTCATCGCCAACACCTGGGCGCTCGACAACCTTCGCGAGGGCGACACGATTCTCCTCACCGAGATGGAGCACCACAGCAACCTCGTGCCGTGGCAAATTCTGGCCAACCGGATCGGCGCAAAACTCGACTTCATCGAGATCACCGGCGACGACGGGCAGCTTGATTTGCAGTGGCTCGATGAGCAACTCGCCCGTGCCCGGCTGCTCTCGCTCACGCATATTTCCAACACGATGGGCACAGTCAACCCGGTCGCCGAGATTTGCGCCCGTGCCCGTGCCGCAGGGGTGGTCACCGTGGTGGATGCCGCCCAAAGCGCCGGCCACGCACAGGTCGATGTGCAGGCGATCGACTGCGATTTCCTCGCCTTTTCCGGGCACAAAACCTGTGGGCCGACCGGCATCGGCGTGCTGTACGGCCGCCGCGAACTGCTCGAGGCCATGCCGCCGTATCAGGGGGGTGGCGAGATGATTTTGAAGGTCGAGTACCGCGATTCCACCTTCAATGTCGCTCCGCACAAGTTCGAGGCCGGCACACCGAACGTCGCCGGCGCCGTTGGCCTGCACGCGGCGCTGGACTACCTCGACGCCATCGGCCGCGAGGCGATTTACGAGCACGACCAGCGCTTGGCCAAACGGGCCTGCGAGCGCCTGGCCGAGATCGACGGCATCCGGGTTTTTGGCCCGGCGGAAGGCCGCTCGGGCGTGGTGAGCTTCGTGCTGCCGGACGCCCACGCTCTCGACCTAGCCACGATGGCCGACCAAAAGGGCGTCGCGTTGCGGGCGGGTCATCACTGCAATCAACCGCTCCTGGCCAAGCTCGGTGTCGCGGCGACCGCCCGTGCGAGTTTTTACTTTTACAACACCGAGTCCGAGGTCGATCGCTTCATCGAGGTACTCCACGGCGTCAGAAAAATATTTGTCTGAATGAGCGAAACCATCACAGGCGACTCCCCGATGCAGGCGGTGCTGCAGGTTTTTCCCGGCGCGCAGCGGGCGCTGTTTCGCAAGTACCACATCGGGGGGTGCAGCAGTTGCGGGTTTCAGCCGGAGGAAACGTTGGCCGGGGTTTGCGAGCGCAATGGCGATCTCCCCGTAGCCGACGTGTTGGAACAGATTCGCCAGAGCCACGAGGAGGATGCCCGCATTTTGATCGAGCCGAGCGACCTGGCCAAGCGGCGCGGCAACGGGGCGGACGTTCGCGTGGTGGACATCCGTTCGCGTGAGGAATTTGAGGCGGTGCACATCGACGGCTCGCAGTTGCTGACGCAGGACTTGATGCAGGAGATTCTCGGCAGTTGGGACAATGACCAGTTGTTCGTCATCGTCGATCACCAAGGGAACAAATCCCTCGACGCGGCGGCCTATTATCTCGGCCACGGCATGCCGAATGTCCACGCACTGCGCGGCGGAATCGATGCCTGGTCGCTTGAGGTTGACTCGGCCGTCCGGCGCTACACTCTGAATTAAAATGAACGACGAGCTTCAAAAAAAAGTCGCCGAGGCGATCCGTGACCCGAAAAATGTCGGCGAGATGGCGGACGCCGACTCGGTCGGCACGGTGGGCAATTCCGAGTGCGGCGAAATGCTGAGGCTGTGGGTGAAGTACAGGGAGCAGGACGGCGAAAAGATCATCGACAAGGCCAGTTTCCAGAGCTTTGGCTGCGAGACGGCGATCGCCGTGGCGAGCCTGGCGACTGAATTGATCCAGGGAAAAACCGCCGACGAGGCAATGGAAATGAAGCCGGAGGAACTCTCCGGCGAACTCGGCCCGCTGCCACCAATGAAGATTCACTGCGCCGAACTGGTGCAGGGTGCGCTGCATGATGCGCTTTCGCCCGAGAGCCAAGCGCTTGGCCAACCGGAGTCGCCGGCCAAGCCGGACGGGCTCGCCCCCACGCTCCGGGACAGCCTCAACGAGGGTCAGGCCAAGTCCGGCAGCATCAACATCCAGTTCCTCGACGAGTAAACCTCCGTCGCCTGCTTCCCGTCGCTCAGACCTCCTTGACGACTCCCCAGTGGACGTCGAGCTGTTTGGTGAGGTAGAGCCGAATGCCGTTCACCAGCGCCTTGGATTCCAGCTTTTGCCCGGCGGCGACGATCTGCTTGAGTGTCATCCCCGGCTTAATGCGGAAACTTTCCTGCGCGATGATAGGCCCCTCGTCGAGATGCATGCTGACGAAGTGCGCCGTAACGCCGGCAATTTTTACGCCATGCTCGTGCGCCTGCCGGTACGGCTGCGGGCCGGGGAAACCCGGCAGCAACGAAGGGTGAATGTTGATGATCTTGTTCTTGAATCGCCAGACGAAGTTCGGCGACAAAATTTTCATGAACCGCGCCAGCACGACGAAGTCCGCCTGCGCCTTCTCGAGGATGCGAAGTGCCTTGGTCTCCGCCTTGGCTCGGTTCGTCCAAGCAACATAATGAAATGGCAGGCCGGCTTTTTCGACCTTGGCCTTTAGATCGCGGTGGTTGCCAACGACGGCCACAATCTCCGTCTTGAGTTTTCTGGATTTCACCGACTCCAGAATGGCGTCGAGGCAATGCAGTTCACGGGTGACCATCAGGGCCATGCGTTGCGGGCGCTTGGGGTCCGTGAACCCCCACTTGATCTCCATGCCCAAGTCGCGGCCCAGCGCGCGCAGTCCCTGGCCAAGCGATTTCTCGTTAAAAACCGTCACCCGCCAACTGGCCTGAATCGTCATGCTGAACTGCCCGCGCGTGACCTGCTCCTCCAACGCCTCGATGTTGGCCTTGGTTTCGAACAGCAGATTGGTGACTTTGGCCACGACGCCGGTCTTGTCCCGCCCGATGACAGTGATGGTCGCGTAACAATTCATTGCGGGGCGCAATTAAGCCGGTTTAAAGCGCGGAGAAAAGCGAAAACGGCCAGGCGCTTGGCCAAGCGGGTTAATCCTCTGCCTGGTTTTTTCGGATCAAGGCGAACAGGTCGCGAGCCTCGCGGAGGCCGATTGCGGCGGTGATTCCCCAGTAAACCAAGGCCGCGACGATGGCCGGGGCGAACACTTCGCCGATTTTCAGCCACACCGTCTCGTAGCCGAGATTAACCACCCATTGGCCGTGCAAAAACCAGGCGACGCCACCCGCAACCACGGCCGCCAACAGCATGCCGGCGACCGGGCGCAGCAGCGACTGAATCTCCCACTTGGGCATCTTGCGTTTGAGGGCGTACGACAGCAGCCCGACATTCAAGAGGGAACTGAGGGCATTGGCCACTCCGAGCGCGCCGGCTTGCAGTCCTTTCGGGAACATGAAAATGAGCGGCAACAACACCACGATGTTCATGCAGAGACACACCGCGCTGATCTGCATCGGCACCTTGGTGTCGCCCAGCGCGTAAAACGCCCGAGCCATCACGTTGACCGCCGAGTAGGTCAGCAGGCTCGGCGCAAGGCACATTAGCGCGAAGGACGCGCGACGGGTCGAGACGGCGGTAAACTCGCCGTGCTCGAAAAGTAACCGCACCATCGGTTCGGCCAGCACCATCAGCATCGCCGCCGCGATTGCGTTCACGAAAAACAGGTAACCCATGCCACGCCGGAGGTTGTCGCGAAACTCGGGGAACTGTTTGTCCGCGGCCAAGCCGGCCAGCGTCGGCAAAAGGAACGTCGCCAGCGACACGCCGAACACTCCCTGCGGCAGCTCCATCAGCCGCACCGCGTACTCGAATGACGCCACGATCTGCGCGCCGCTGGAGCGCTCGATCCAGAACGCCAGCGTCTGGGTGATAATGATGTTGAACTGGAACGCCGCCACGCCGATCGTCGCCGGGATCATTTTGCGGACGACCTCCCGCACCGAGTCGTTGCGCCACGGCGCGACCCAGCGGAGCCTGTAGCCCTCGCGATACAGGTACGGCACTTGAAACGCCGCCTGCGCCACGCCGGCGACCAGCACGCCAAACGCCAGCGCAAAAATCTGTTCACCCAAGTCCTCCCCCCAGCGTGGCGCGACGAGCAGCACCGTGGCGATCATCACCACGTTGAGCAGCGTGGCCCCCAGCGCCGGGATGAAAAAGTAGCCGCGCGAGTTGAGCATGCCCATGAACACCGCCGCGAGACAAACCAGCAACATGTACGGGAACACCACCCTCAACAGCTCGAGCATCAACCGCGTATGCGTGTCGAACTCCCCCCACATCAGTGCCGCAGAGAGGCCCAGCATCACCACTCCGATTACCAGCGAAGAGATCACCACCAGCGCGGAGACGACGGCGTTGGCCGTGTGCCACATCGCCTTGTCGCCCTCGGTTTTCTCCTTGTTTTTGAACAGCGGAATGAATGCCGCCGTGAGCGCGCCCTCGCCCAGCAGGCGGCGGAACAGGTTGGGAATCTGGAAGGCGTAAACGAAGGCGCTGGCGATCGGTCCGTCGCCCATGAACCGGGCGTAAATCATCACCCGCACCATCCCGAGCAGGCGACTGAGCAACGTGGCCCCGGCCATGGCACCGGAGGATTTGAGCATGTCAGACAACGCGCGGGAGGCTAGGGACAAAGGCGATTGGAGTCGAGTGGGCAAGGCCAAGCGGCTGTCTTTTTTTGAACATCTTGCGAAATTTGACTCCAAATCAGCGATCAAAACCGATTCACTGCTTGGCCAAGCTTTGCCTATACTAACTCATAATTCACTTGCAATGAACAGGTTACGGATTCGGGTTCGGGCGTTGGCACGGGACTTGCCGCTTTTTTGGAGCGAAGAGTTCCGCAGACCGGTAACTCCGCTCGCGAAGAATTGACAACTTGATATGAAAAAAATCGAAGCAATTATTAAACCGTTCAAGCTGGACGAGGTAAGGGACGCGCTGGCGGAAGTCGGCGTGGAAGGCATGACCGTATCCGAGGTCAAGGGGTTCGGCCGACAAAAGGGTCACACCGAGATTTATCGGGGCAGCGAATACACCGTGGACTTTCTGCCCAAGATCAAGCTTGAGTTGGTCGTCGCCGACGAGAATGTCCAAACCAGCCTGGATGCGATCACCAAGGCCGCCAACACCGGCAAGATCGGTGACGGCAAACTGTTCGTCACCTCCGTCGAGGAGGCCATCCGAATCCGCACCGAGGAAAAAGGCGACGAGGCGCTGTAGGGCTAATCTTGTTTGTCGAAAGACAAAACAAAAAGGGAGCCGTTTCCGGCTCCCTTTTTTTAATCTCATCTGCCAGGCGTTTGGTCAGGGTCACTCGTACTTAAGCGTCACCTGGCCGTTGGCCACCTGAATGCTCTTGATTTTCACTGCGGAGCCGCTTAAGCGGTAAAACTGGGTTGTGGTGCCCCCCTGGCCAAGCGTGATCGTGCGGCTGGCCTCGTCTATGGCGGCACCACCGTCGGTCTTGTACGGGCCGTTCACGGCGGAGCTGAACTCCAACGCCAGCGTCGGCTGTACAGGCTCCTCATACTTAACGAATACAAGATAGTTCTGAACAAGGTACAAATCATTAGGATCAGTGATGTGCTGAGCAAGGCGTAGAGTAGCCTTCCCTCCAAGCTCCACAATAACCGGCTTCTTTCCTGTTTCGTTTGTTAGCAGAACATTGCGAAACTCCACGCCGGATTCACTGCCAAGGAAACTACCCAACACCTCAGTAGTCTGCTCCTCCTCATCAGTGGCACTCGTAACAAGCTCCAATGTAGCCTTAGACTCCGGCATATCAAACTGTGCCTGACGCAAATAGACCAAATAGTCACCATTTGGATAGGTTCGTGTGTAGTTAAGCCATTCTCCTTCTTCAATGTCACCAACTCCAAAATCGTATATTCCCTTTTGAGCACCACCAGCCTCGATAAATTTCTCCCTTGCCAAATCAAGTGCCGGAGCTGTGCTGACTCCGTCGTAAGGACGATAGCGGTGAGTCGCGGGCACAAGGGTCTCATTCGTATCAAAAAAATCGATCCCGATTGAGCCCTCTAATGAATTATAGGAGTCATCTCCCCAATTCGAGTCGATGCCATCCTCGGTCAATTCAGGTATCAAAACAGGGTTATCAATAAATTCACCCCACTCATAATTATAGTCCTCAATCTCAACTACAAAACTGTTTGTATCGAATGTATCAAAGTACAAATTGCGGGTGTCGGTCTCACCGTCAGCATCAGTAGCAGCAAGTACGGCATGATAGTTGACCCCTGGTTCAAGACCGTCAAAGGATACTTGTCGAGCAGTTGGGGTACCCACAACCTTTAGGCCATTGGCAATGGTATATTTTGACCCATTCAACGTGACAGAAACGTCATTCGGTTCGACCCCCTGATCGTCATTAACCACAAAAGTTATCTCTGTTGAAACCGTCAAAAAAAGGCTGCTGGCTGCTGGCATAACAGAGGCAATATTTGGTGGTTGATTCTTTCCTTTGGCACCAGAAACGGATGCATAAGCATTATCTAATATTACATTAGAGGCAGGCAATGAACCGTTGCCATCATTGTGATAAAGCAAAAGAACAAAATTCCCAGGTTTGTCGATGAAGCTGCCAGCGGGTGAATCATTCCCTGTACTAAAGTCCTCCGCTTCAGGGGTGTCCGTTACCGTTTCTTTAAACAATACTGTCTGATTGTTTTCAAGATCCAGCACCTTTGTCGTCACCTCCACCGAATTACCAGAGCCAGTCATAGACATGACGAGTCGAATATTCTCCTCCCTATCAACCCATTCCCCTTCAGTCGTCTCAGAAAAATATTTGCTCAGGCCCTTGGCAAAAAGCAGATCGTTTATGTCCTTTGCAAAGCTATAACCGGAAAGCGTACTGACGGAATTCTCCTTGGGAATAAAACTGAGAACCGCAAAGGAATCGGGCTGATTAGACGCGACCAGATCAACACTGAACTCAACCGTGGTTCCATCCTCGATTGTAAATGTCTTGGGTTCGTAAGTTGCCGCCACAAAAAAAGGCTGCCCCGAAGGTTGGCGCATCCCGATAGTCAACTGGCCCTCCTCTTCACTCAAGAAGCCATTGCCACTTCCGAAATCGAACATCTTCCAATCAGTAACCTTGTTGTCGTCAAAATCATCCACCGTCGCAGCCTCGTACTCAAACACCTTGGCGTTGTCCAATGTCACCGTGGAGGCTGGCAACGAACCATTGGTATCGTTGTGATATAGCAGTATGACAAAATTACCCGGTTTACCTAAGAAGGGAGCAGCTGGGGAATCTGTGCCTGTTTGAAAGTCATCCGCATCCGGCGTGTCTATGGAAGTTTGATCAAACAAAACTGCATTATTGTTTTCAATATCAAGCACCTTGACTCTCATAACAACACTCTCCCCCTCACCGGTCATGGAAATACTCAACGTGATATTTTCGGGTGTTTCTGTCCACTCTCCATCGGTAATGTCATAAAAAAATTTGTTCAGCCCTTTGGCTAAAATAACATCTCCACTGTCCTTGACTGCGGAGTAACCCGACAACTGACTTACCGAGGTTTCAGTTGGAATAAAACCCACGGCTGCATAAGCCTCGGCTTGGTTCGCTCCGATTAAATCGATCTGAAATTCCAGAGTCACACCATCCTCAATAGTAAAAGTTTGAGAGCCATAAGTAGCCGCCACGAAAAATGGCTGCTTTGGGGCCTGATACATACCAATAGTAAGCTGCCCATCCTCCTCCTTGAGAAAGCCGTTGCCACTGCCGAAGTCAAATTTCTCCCATCCGGTGACTTTGTTGTCATTGAAGTCATCCAACACCTTAGCCAGCGGGGATTGATTCATGGCGAAAAAGAAGGCTACGACGGGCGCAGCCTTCATCCAGTATGTGAATAAACGAGTTGTTTTCATTGTTTTTTGGTCGGCTGGAGAGGCGAGTGTTCTGCGTTTCCCCGGGCAGGTCAATCCCAAAACACCACGCCGAATCGCTTGGCCATGCGCGGCCGGCTGTGGCAAGCTTGACCAAGCGTTAAACCGACTCTTTTATCGAAAAACAATGAAAAACAGTATCCTCAACCGTCGCCGTTTCCTGCAACACTCCGCCGCTGGAGTCACCGCCGCCGGCTTGGCCAAGCG
>Ga0257121_1003197_pt1 | contig 10869 bp, 5 predicted proteins | sample SI106_100metaG_FD_190180 | JGI IMG/M metagenome (GOLD analysis project Ga0257121, IMG submission 190180) | Marine microbial communities from Saanich Inlet, British Columbia, Canada - SI106_100 | ecosystem: Environmental > Aquatic > Marine > Inlet | place: Canada: British Columbia | collected... | reverse complement strand
ACCGATCTTTTGAACCTTCTTGCATTGCTTCAATTGAACCCATACCTCTGTAAGTTTTAAATTTTCTACCTTCAAATATAATTGTTTCTCCAGGAGCTTCTTCTACACCAGCCAAAATAGAACCTAACATTACACAACTCGCACCGGCTACCAAAGCTTTTACTACATCTCCCGAATATCTTATTCCTCCATCAGCAATTAAAGGAATGTTATTTTTACTTGTAACAGAAAATACATCCAACACAGCTGTTAACTGAGGAACTCCAATACCCGCAACAATTCTTGTAGTACAAATTGAACCAGGACCAATACCTACTTTTACAGCATCTGCCCCTGCATCTATTAACATCTGAGCTGCTTCTGTAGTAGCTATATTCCCAACGATAACATCAATTTTAGTAAATTTACGTTTCACCTTTTTCAAAACATCAATTACACCCTTTGAATGTCCGTGAGCAGTGTCAATAATAATTGCATCTACTGAAGCATTTGATAAAGCTTCTACCCTTTCTAATACATCATTTGTTATCCCAACAGCTGCTGCTACTCTTAATCTTCCAAACTTATCCTTACAAGCGTTTGGTCTCATTCTGTTTTTAATAATATCCTTAAAAGTAATCAATCCAATAAGTTCATCTTTATCGTTTACTACAGGAAGTTTTTCAATTTTATATTCTTGTAAAATTTTCTCTGCATTTTCCAAATCAGTCATCTGTGTGGTTACAATATTTTCAGATGTCATTACATCCAAAACACTTAAAGTCATGTCCTTTTCAAACCTCAAATCACGATTTGTAACAATACCAACTAACTTTTTATCAGAATCTACAACCGGAATTCCTCCAATTTTATTTTCTTTCATTATCTGAAGGGCATCACCTATATTTGCTGTTTTCTCTAGTGTAATCGGATCTAAAATCATTCCGCTTTCCGATCGTTTTACTTTTCTTACCTCCAAAGCTTGAGATTTAATACTCATATTCTTATGAAGAACTCCAATCCCTCCTTCCTGCGCTATTGCAATTGCCATTTCTGACTCCGTTACTGTATCCATGGCAGCAGAAATAATCGGAATGTTTAATTCAATATTTTTTGAGAAACGACTTTTGGTATTTACATTATTTGGTAAAACCTCAGAATATTGAGGGATTACCAAAACATCATCAAATGTTAGCCCTTCTCCTATAATTTTATTTTGATTCTCCATAATTTCAATTTTTAAAATTGTTTGCAAAAGTAAGGATTTTATCTATATTATCTGTATAAAAAAAGTCCCAAAAAGGGACTTTTAATATTATTATCATTTTTTACTTATCTAACTAAAGTAACCATCTCTGTTTTTTCTGTCAATACTCCAACTCCATTTATGTATTGTACATGGTATACATAATTTCCATTCTGAACATCATTTCCGTTAAATTTTCCATCCCAACCTTTTGTCGGATTATTTGTATGAAATATCTCTTCACCACCTCTACTGAAAATTGAAAATGAATAACCTTCTTCCGAAACAAATGCTGTTACTGGTTTAAACAATTCATTGTGTTCATCCTCATTAGGAGTAAAAGTATTCGGAACAAAAAGTTTTGGTGTTTGAGAAACACAAGACACATTTGACAAACTTCTTTCTGCTATACCAAAAGGGTTTCCACCCGCTTCAACCGCTTCAATGTAATAACAAAATCTTCCATTTCCATCAATAAACTCAGCAACCATATCCACATAAATCATGGTATCTCCAGGGTAAAAAGTAGAAAGAGGAAGCAAATTAAACGGCTCTCTGTTTACAGAACGATATAAATTGTAATGAGAAACACCTCCCAACCACTCTTTGTATTCGTTAAACTGCATTGTATTTGTATACTCATTGGGGTACACTAAATTGCCATAGTCAGTATTTATATCTGTTTGAATTAATATTGTTTGCGAAAGAGAGATTTCTGTTTCTGGCCAATTAATAAAAACTGAAGAACTCAATCGTTCATTACAAGTATCTACTGGATAAATCTGATATTGGTAAAAATGATCTTGGGTTTCTACATCTTCATCATAGTAGTAAATCATATCATCTCCATTAGATGGAAAAGGAATTTCAGTAATTTCTTGAAATATATTCAAATCCCTAAGAGAGCGGTCAATATCATAATGATCAATAATTGCGGTATTATCAATATGACACGAAATTTCTATTGCTCCATCATCATGATTTACAAAAGAAGTAGTAATATAATTAAAATCTGGTTTTTTTGGCAAATCTGCAATGTATGAAACCTGATCAGACATTGCAACATATGTAGAATCTGAATTATATGCCAAAACATAAATGTCGTAAGTAAAACCATGTGTTATATTTTCCAATAAAAACTCTGTCAAGTCCTCAATTCGTTTTATAATAGTAGGACCATAAACTCCATCTAAATCCGCTTCATTTATTATTACTTCATAGTGACTAACTCCACCATTCCAATTTATATAATCATTCCAATTCATTTGAATTGTATGATCACATGCATGTATTTCAGTTTCTAAATTAATAGAATTATGTTCGAAACTAGTAGATGAAGCGTTCCCACAACTATCCAATGCTCTAATAGTAAATAACTCCGATATATTTTCAGCATTAGAATTTAAATCCAAATAAGTTACATTATTCACTCCAAAAACAGAATCCATTGTAACCCAAACTCCAAATTCATCCTTTTTATAAATTGCATAAAAATCAGTTCCTACAGAAACAGTCCATGTAATAACAGCCTTCCCAGACGCATCTACAGAAACATCTGTAATTACTGGAACGGCAGGTGTAATTGTATCTAGTAAATGTACAGTTCCAATATTGGATGTTGAAAAACACCCAATAGCATCTTCAATATCAACATAAAATTCTGGATTATAGTCACATTCTTCAGCATCATGTTGGTATGTTAAATTAGGTGTGACAAGAATATTACTGAAATCTGGATCAGGATATTTCAAATACAAATTATAATCCAGAAAAGTTGTAGGTAATAAAGGGTCATGAATTGCATTCCAGTTTAATCCTGCAATAACTCCTAAATTCATTGGTGCAACATCAATAAATATACTTTGTAAAGTATCAGACTCTAAAGTTGAGGCTAATAGTCCACACGCCTCTTCAGTTGATAAAAAGTAATATTGTGACGATAGATTTCCATTAGCTCCTGATATAGAACCTTCATCAGTATAGGTTGTAGTTGGATAATAAATACTATCAATAAGAGTAAATGGACCATTTGGATTTGTAGAATGATAAATCAAATAAGGTTCAGCGGTTGGTGGAGCTCCATCAACAAATTTCCAAGTTAAATCAATATCTCCATTTTCCTGAACAGCAATACACCTTAAATCTGGTATTGGGGGAACAACTGTAATTTTAATTGTTGCAATACTAATCCCATTTGCAGGACAAAAATCGTCATAAGCTTTTATCAGAAATGTAAATACATTAGATGTTATATCGCAACCGATATCTGCTGTCATATGAGAGCAATCTGTTTGCCATTCAAAAAATCCTGAGACAATTCCTGGAGCGGAGAAAGGAGGAGTAAGTCCAGCACCATTGTTAAAGGTAGCGCAAGGTGGATTTGCACAAGCATTTACATTTACAAAATCAGAGGAAAACTGACCACCTGAGACATCTAATGTTATGTTTTGAAACTGACCACCTGCATAAGTATCTATATCTTCTGCATTAATATTAAATTGAATCAAATCACCTGCATAAACTGTAGTTTCATATGTAGGTAATCCGCTGACAGGGTCTGTAAATGCTTCTGAGATTATTGGAGGATCATTAAAACCATCTTGTGGTTGGTTATAAATACTGCAATCTACTAGTACAACCTGTACTTCTCTATAAATTTCAGCAACCAACTGCCCACATTTTCTTGCTTCTACCTTTATACAAGTTACAAATACTCCAGATGTATTAGAATTGTAAGTAATTTCTCCCGTTGAAGCATCCAAAGTTGGCATACCAGGTATTGGAGAATTCACAGAATAAGGAGCTGAAAATATAAGTGCTGTTGCGTTAGGATTTAAAGGGTTGTAATTAATATTAGCTCCAAGAGGTTCTGCCCAGCTGTATACTATTTCATCTAGTTCTACATCAGATGCATTGTGTGAATAAGAAAATTCATATCCTGTACAAATAATTGTTTTAGCAAGCTCTTTAAATTCTGGAGAAGAATCGTAACAAGGGTCGGCAGGATAAGGAGTTCCACTACCATCAAGGAAAGGATACATTACCGCTCTTAATGTCCAATCAGCATCTGACATTCCATTGGTAATATTACTACTCCTGCAACAGCTTCCCCAAGTAAAATGCCATCCTTCAACAGGAGGAGAACCTGCCATGGTTGTAGGTTGTGATTCCCAGATATATTCTTCTACTGCTCCAGTGGTTCCGGAAGGTTGAGTAGCACAATCAAAACAAGCATTACCTGAAATTGCAGTTCCTGTAGGGGAAATATCATTAATAGAAACAAAATCTAAAAGAATTGGAATAGAATTTCCTACTGTAGGATAATTATGAACAGTTAATGTTTGGGAAATTTGAGAAAAGGTAATTCCACCACAGTCACGGTATACTTTCATTTGGAAAATATATTTTCCAACATCAGGTCCCGATTTCAAACACACCCATGTAATTTCTCCTCCCATAAAATGAGAAGCATTTGAGCTTGTGATCAAAAGGAAAAAGGACACAAATATCAATAGAAGTTTTTTCATAATATATTTACTTTAAATTTCAATCTACAAAGTTAAGCAATTTTTCTTGTGAAAAAAATATTTTTCAAAACATCTTATCCGTTCAAAATTTCATTAAAAATTAAGATTTAATAGTTTTTGTTTTTCTTTATTAAACTCTAACATTATTTCATCAATAATATCTTTTACGGTCATTACAGCATTAATGGTTGCCGAAACTTGACCGATTTCTAATTCTCCTTCTTTCATATCCCCTTCAAACATTCCTCTTTTTGCCCTTGCTCTTCCAAGTAATTCTCTTAATTCCTCTACAGAAGCTCCTCTATTTTGAGCTTCTACAATTTTATCGTAAAAAGAATTTTTCATCAGTCTTACCGCAGTCAGTTTTTTTAACGAAAGCATGGTTGAATTATCCTTAGCTTCCACTATTTTATTTTTGAAATTAATATGTGCTGAACTTTCCTTACTTGCAGCAAATCTACTTCCAATTTGCACTCCATCCGCTCCTAGACTCATAGCAGCAAGCATTGCACTCCCGCTTCCAATTCCCCCAGCAGAAATCAATGGAATACTAATTTCATTTTTTACAAGTGGAATCAAGCACATTGTTGTAAGTTCTTCCTTTCCATTATGTCCTCCTGCTTCAAAACCTTCAGAAACAACAGCGTCCACTCCTACTTCTTCCGATTTTTTTGCAAATTTTAAATTGGAGGTTACATGAACCACTTTTATTCCATTTTCCTTTAACAGAGGAGTAAATTTGGCAGGATTTCCTGCAGAAGTAAACACTATTTTTATTCCTTCTTCTATAATTATATTAATATGTTTGTCAATATCCGGATACAAAAGAGGTAGATTTACTCCGAATGGGTTGTTAGTAGCGGCTTTACATTTTATAATATGTTCCCTCAAAATTTCTGGGTACATGGAGCCAGCACCAATCAATCCAAGTCCACCAGCATTACTTACAGATGAGGCCAATTCCCATCCGCTACACCAAATCATACCTCCTTGAATTATTGGATACTTTATTCCGAAAAGTCGTGTTATTCTATTCATTAAACTTTATATTTGTGCCAATTAATTTTTAAGCAAAATAATACTAAAAAATGAGAAAAGACAAAGAAATATTCAATTTGATTGAAAAAGAAGATTACAGACAAAGAAATGGAATTGAATTAATTGCATCTGAAAACTTTGTAAGTCAGGAAGTTATAGACGCTATGGGAAGCTGTTTGACCAATAAATATGCTGAAGGATATCCTTTTAAAAGATATTATGGAGGATGTGAAATTGTAGACCAAGTTGAACAATTGGCTATTGACAGAGCAAAAGAACTATTTGGAGTGGAATATGTAAATGTTCAACCTCATTCTGGTTCTCAAGCAAATGCTGCAGTAATGCTCGCTTGCCTAAATGCTGGAGATAAAATTTTAGGATTTAACCTTTCTCACGGAGGACATTTAACCCATGGATCCCCAGTCAATTTTTCAGGGAAATTATACAAAACTTCTTTTTATAATGTAGAAGAAAATTCTGGATTAGTAAATTACAATAAAATTGAAGAAACTGCAATTGCAGAAAAACCAAAACTTATTATTTGTGGAGCTTCTGCTTACTCTCAAGATTGGGACTATAAAAAATTCCGTGAAATTGCAGATAAAGTTGGAGCTATTTTAATGGCGGATATCGCGCATCCCGCAGGGTTAATAGCCGCTGGATTGTTAAGTAATCCTGCACCATATTGTCATATTCTTACAACTACAACTCACAAAACTTTAAGAGGACCAAGGGGAGGAATGATTATGATGGGGAAGGATTTTGAAAATCCGTGGGGACTAAAAACTCCAAAAGGTGTTACAAGAATGATGTCTGCTATATTAAATTCTGGAGTATTTCCTGGAAGTCAAGGAGGACCATTAGAACATGTAATTGCCGCTAAAGCAATTGCTTTTGGGGAAGCTCTTTCACCTTCTTTTAAAGAATACGGACAACAAGTAATTTCTAACTCTAAAAAAATGGCCGAATGTTTTATAGAAAAAGGATATAAAGTAATTTCAGGAGGAACAGAAAATCACTGTATGCTTATTGATTTAAGAAGCAAAAAAATAACAGGGAAACAAGCTGAAAATGCATTGGTACTTGCCGATATTACTGTAAACAAAAACATGGTTCCTTTCGATACTCAATCTCCTTTTGTAACTTCTGGGATGAGAGTAGGAACTCCAGCAATTACTACAAGAGGGATTAAAGAAGATACTATCCCTTATATTGTAGATTTAATTGATGAAGTGATTGTAAACTTTGAAGATAAAAATGTAATTAATTCCGTAAAAGAAAAGGTAAATAATTTAATGGGGAAATTACCAATATTTAATTATTAAGTATCTGCAAAATGAGCCCAATTGACACCAATAAAGAAGAAAAAGAGATATTAAATAAATATCGAAATCTGCTAAGAGCTTGTTCTGATAAAACGGATAAAAAAGACAAAAAACTTATCCGAAAAGCTTTTAATTTAGCTGTTGACGCGCATAAGGAAATGCGCAGAAAATCAGGAGAACCTTATATCTACCACCCTATTGCTGTTGCTCATATATCTGCAAAGGAAATAGGACTTGGAGCTACTTCTATTGCTTGTGCTTTATTACATGATGTTGTTGAAGATACCGACTATGAAATTGAGGATATTGAAAGGATGTTTGGAGGGAAAATTGTTAGAATCATTAAAGGGCTAACTAAAATTTCTGATGTATTTGACCAAGATATTTCTCTTCAGGCAGAAAATTTCAGGAAAATGTTACTTACCCTTTCGGATGATGTAAGAGTGATACTCATAAAACTAGCCGACAGACTGCACAATATGAGGACTTTGGATTCAATGCCAGAACAAAAAAAACTTAAAATTGCATCTGAAACATTATATCTGTATGCTCCACTTGCTCACCGATTAGGACTTTATCCTATTAAAACAGAATTAGAAGATTTAGGGTTAAAATTTACAAATCCGGATATTTTCAAATCTATTTCATCAAAACTAAACGAGACCAAAGTTGAAAGAAAGAAATTCATCAATAAATTTATTTTACCAATAAAGTCATCTTTAAAAGAAAATAATATTAAATTTGACATTAAAGGTAGGCCAAAATCTATCTTCTCTATCAGAAAAAAAATGGAGAAGCAATCAATTTCTTTTGAAGAGGTTTACGATAAATTTGCTATCAGAATTATTGTAGATTCAGATATTGAGAATGAAAAATCAGATTGTTGGCAAGTGTACTCTATAGTTACCGATTTCTACAAACCAAATCCTGACCGATTGAGAGACTGGATTTCTACATCCAAAACAAATGGATACGAATCCTTACACACCACTGTAATGGGACCAGAAGGGAAATGGGTAGAAGTTCAGATTAGAAGTAGAAGAATGGACGACATTGCTGAAAAAGGATACGCAGCGCATTGGAAGTATAAAGGGGTAACTGAAAAGGAAAGTTCGTTAGACAATTGGATTAACCAGATTAGAGAGGTTTTAGAAAATCCTGAATCCAATGCGGTTGATTTTATTGATGACTTTAAATTGAATTTATTTTCTAGTGAAATATTTATTTTCACGCCAAATGGAGACCTAAAAACCCTACCAAAAAGTGCCACTGCCTTAGATTTTGCATTTGAAATACATTCGGAAGTTGGAATAAATTGCTTGGGAGCAAAAGTAAACGGAAAACTAGTGCCTTTAAGTCATGTTTTAAATAGTGGAGATCAGGTAGAAATTATCACTTCTAAAAAACAAAAACCAAAAAAAGATTGGTTAAGATTTGTAGTTACTTCCAAAGCGAAAACAAAAATAAAGTCCTCCTTAAAAGTTGAAAAAAAGGAAATTGCCTCAAGAGGAAAAGAAGTTGTAGAAAGAAAATTGAGACATCTAAAAGTAAAACTGAATAGAAAAACAGAAACCGAGCTCATAAAACATTTCAATGTAAATACTTCATTGGATTTATATTACAAATTTGGAATTTCATCAATCTCTAATTCTGAATTAAAAGGTTTTGTAAAAATAAAAACCGCAGGTTGGTACGAAACAATAAAACAAAAAATATACAGAGGTGGAAGATCAATTACTCAATCAAAAAAAGATAATAAAATTATTGTTTTTGATGATAATGAAGATGTTTTGGACTATAAATTAGCCGTTTGTTGCAATCCTATTTCTGGGGATAAAATTTTCGGATTTACAACTGTAGAAGATGGAATTAAAATTCACAAAACAGATTGTCCAAATTCCATCCAATTAAGATCAAATTATGCATACCGAATTTTAAAAGCAAAATGGGTAGATAAAGAAACAATCGATTTTATTGCTACAATTAACATTAGAGGAATTGACCGTGTAGGACTAATGAATAGTGTTACAAAAGTAATCTCTTCTCAAATGCATGTAAACATAAGGTCCATCAATATTTCTTCAGAAGATGGTATATTTGAAGGAGAAATTACTCTCTTTGTCCACAATGTTACTTTCCTAAATTCGTTGAATGAAAAACTCACAAAAATTGACGGAATTAAAGAAATTAAAAGAACTTATAAACACATTTAATTTTTTAATAATATCAACTTACAAATTACTTTCAGTTTGGGTATTTTGCTTATTTTTACGCCTTGTTAAAAACAATGATAAAAGAAGAATTACATACTGAAGTTACGAATATTTTTACTGAATATTTGATAAATAACAAGCAGAGGAAGACCCCTGAAAGGTATGCTATTTTGCGAGAAATATACAATCATGATGGGCATTTCGATATTGAATCCATGTATATTCAGATGAAAAATAAAAACTACAGAGTTAGCAGAGCAACTCTGTACAATACAATTGAAATTTTATTGGATTGTAAATTGATACGAAAACACCAATTTGATAAATCTCAAGCGCAATACGAAAAGTGTTTTTTAAACAAACAACACGATCATTTAATTTGTAACAAATGTAATGATGTAATTGAATTTTGTGATCCCAGAATTCAGGAAATAAAAAATAGTATAGTGGACAACATGAATTTCAAAATTGAAAGACATGCTTTAAACTTTTACGGAATTTGTAATAATTGTCAAAATAAATAAAAGAAATGAAGGCAGATGTACTTTTAGGGTTGCAATGGGGAGATGAAGGAAAAGGGAAAATTGTAGATGTACTTACAACAAAATACGATATTATAGCACGATTTCAGGGAGGACCAAATGCTGGTCATACTTTAGAATTTGATGGAATAAAACATGTTTTACATACAATTCCTTCAGGAATTTTCCATAATGGAGCAATAAATGTAATTGGAAATGGAGTGGTTATTGATCCAGTAATTTTTGAAAATGAAATTATTGCTATCGACAATTTAGATGTGGAAATGTCAAAACTGTTAATTTCTAAAAAAGCACATCTTATTTTACCAACACACAAACTTTTGGATGCCGCATCCGAAAAAGCAAAAGGTAAAAACAAAATTGGATCCACATTAAAAGGTATTAGTCCAACTTACATGGATAAAACTGGAAGAAACGGACTAAGAGTTGGAGATATTTCAGATCCAAATTTTAAAGAAAAATACGAAAAATTAAAAAGAAAACACATTCAAATTCTGGATTTTTATGACTTTGAATATGAAGTAGAAGAATTAGAAAAAAAGTGGTTTGACAGCTTAAAAACCTTAAAGAGATTTGAGCACATTGAGAGTGAACACTTTATCCATAAAGCATTAAAGGATGGAAAGAAAATTTTGGCAGAAGGAGCTCAAGGCACACTTTTGGATATCGATTTTGGTTCTTATCCATTTGTAACTTCATCCAACACAATTGCAGCTGGAGCTTGTACAGGATTGGGAATTGCTCCCAATAAAATTGGAGAAGTTTTTGGAATATTTAAAGCTTATTGTACTAGAGTTGGAAGCGGTCCTTTTCCTTCAGAATTATTTGATGAAGTTGGAGAGAGATTAGGAAGAATTGGAAATGAATTTGGAGCAACAACTGGAAGATCAAGAAGATGTGGTTGGATTGATTTACCAGCTCTGAAATACGCTATTAACATTAATGGTGTTACCAAATTAAATATGATGAAAGCAGATGTTCTTTCAGGGTTAGACATCA
>Ga0257121_1003183_pt1 | contig 10895 bp, 8 predicted proteins | sample SI106_100metaG_FD_190180 | JGI IMG/M metagenome (GOLD analysis project Ga0257121, IMG submission 190180) | Marine microbial communities from Saanich Inlet, British Columbia, Canada - SI106_100 | ecosystem: Environmental > Aquatic > Marine > Inlet | place: Canada: British Columbia | collected... | reverse complement strand
AATTATACCAACAATTGATGATACCATAATCGCTATTTCATTTGCTGTAATTTTATTCATTATTCCAACCAAAAAAAATTCAGTTGATAAAACTTTACTGGTATGGAAAGATACTATTAAATTACCTTGGGGCATATTACTATTATTTGGTGGTGGTATGGCTATAGCAAGTGCATTTACAGAAAGTGGACTTTCACTTTGGATTGCTGATCTACTTAAAAACCTTGATGGTATCCCATTAATACTTATAATTCTTGCAATTGTTACAACTATTAATTTACTTACTGAACTGACATCCAATATGGCTACAACAGCAATGCTACTCCCAGTATTGGTAACAATTGCTCTTGCGATTAATGTTCATCCATATTTTTTATTAATTAGTGCAACCCTAGCAGCATCATGTGCATTTATGTTGCCTACTGCAACTGCTCCAAATGCTGTAGTCTTTAGTTCAGGGCTATTAAAAATAGAAGATATGTTTAAAAAAGGAATTTGGATGAATATAATATCAATAATTATAATTACTCTTATTGTATATTATTTCTTACCATCAATATTTGATGTTTCTTCTGAATTAATTCCTATAAATTAATACTTGTCTAAAAGTTTTGATTGCTCTTTTATGGCTTCTTTAAATTCATTACTAATTCTATTAACTAATTCTTGAACGGGAACATCGTCAGAAATATTAGTAACTCCTTGACCTGCAGACCATATGGTACTCCATGCTTTTGCTTCACTATCAAGTTCCTTTCCGAAATCCATTTTAGCTGCTCTTGTCCACATATCCTGAGTAATTCCCATAGATTCTAAGCTAGCTCTTAAGAAACTAGCTGGTACACCAGAAACGGCTGCTGTATATACAATATCAGTTGCTCCTGAATCTATAATCATTTGTTTATAATCTTCTGGAGCTCTACTTTCTTTTGTGTTTATAAATCTAGTTCCCATATATGCTATATCTGCTCCCATCTGTAATGCTGAAGCTACATCCCTGCCATTACTTATACATCCAGATAGTATAACAGTTTTATCAAAAATACTTTTAATTTCAGATATTAATGCCATAGGATTAATTGTACCTGCATGTCCTCCAGCACCTGCAGCAACTAAGATTAATCCATCAACCCCAGCTTCAGCTGCTTTTTCAGCATGTCTTTTTTTTACAATATCATGGAATACCAATCCTCCATAACTATGAACTGCATCAACCAATCTTGAAACTGCTCCAAGAGAGGTTATAACTATAGGCACCTTATGTTTAATACATATTTTTAAATCAGCCTTAACTCTTGGGTTTGTATTATGGACAATTAAATTTACACCAAAAGGTGCAGGTTTTTTACCTGTCTCCTTTTCAAATTCATCAAGCTCAGACTTAATTTGAATTAACCATTCTTCAAAACCCTCGCTTGTTCTTTGATTAAGTGCAGGAAATGTACCAACAATTCCATTTTTACAACACTCTATGACAAGTTTAGGTCCAGAAATTAGAAATAATGGAGCTGCAATTACCGGAACTGAAAGACCATCTAAAAAAGAGATTTTATTTCTCATAATTATTAATTTATTTTTAAAATAAGTTTTCCTGATTTATCACCCGTAAATAATTTAAGAAATACTTCATGAAAATTTTCAATTCCTTCAAAAACTGTTTCATTATCTTTTAACTTTCCTTCTTTAAACCAAGTTGCTATATCAGTAAGAGCTTTCATATAATTTTCTTTATAATCAAAAACTACCATACCTTTCATACTAGCTCTATTAACTAATAATGACATATAATTTGAAGGACCCATTACTTTAGTTTTATTATTGTATTGAGATATAGCTCCACATATTACTATCCTAGCATTTCTATTAATTTTAGTTAAAACAGCATCTAAAATTTCTCCTCCAACATTATCAAAATACACATCAATTCCATTAGGACATTTATCTTTTAATGAAGTGTAGATTTCTTCATTTTTGTAGTCTATTGCATCATCAAACCCTAATTCATCAACAAGAAATTTACACTTTTCTTTTCCTCCAGCTATTCCAATAACCCTACATCCTTTTATTTTGGCAATTTGCCCTACTAAACTACCTACAGCCCCAGCTGCAGCTGAAACCAAGACTATGTCACCTTCTTTAATTTTACCCTCCTGTAAAATTCCAAAATATGCTGTCATTCCAGGCATTCCTAAATATCCAAGAAATCTAGTCAATGGCATATCTCCAGGATAAATTTTATTATAATTATCTCCTGTACTAATAGAGTATTGTTGTACGCCTCCCCATCCTGAAACAAATTGCCCCACTTTATAATCCTTATTATTAGATTTAATTATCTCTCCTACTGTTCCTGCTCTCATTACTTCTCCTAATTGAACAGGTTCAATATATGATCGTGCATCATTCATCCATCCCCTCATGGCTGGATCTAAAGATATGTAGTGATTTTGAATTAAGATTTCATTGTCTTGTAAATCTCTTACCTCAGATTCAACATGTTTCCAAATTGAATCTTCAGGAATGCCAATTGGTCTTTTAGTAAAAAGAACTTGCTTATTTATCATGTTATTTTGTTTTTTATTATCATTATTCTAATGTCAATAAAGATGCCAAAATCAATCTACTGACAAACTGACATAATTAATAAAATTAAAAAAGATAATAAAATTAGTTTCCCTTCCAGTTAGGTTTTCTTTTTTCTTTAAATGCATTAATTCCTTCTTTAGCATCATTAGATTTTATTGCCTTATCCAACATTTCTAATAAATATTGGTGCTGATTAGGTTTTTCAGTAATGTAACTATATGCTTCTAACCCTAGCCTAATTGCAGTGGGTGAATTTTCTAGTATTTCCTTAATTAAATTAGATAGCTCATTATCAATATTATCCTGTTTTGTGAGATGTGTTACAAGACCATATTCTTTTGCTTGCATTGCAGAAATACTATATCCTCTCACACACCAATCTAATACTTTTCTAGGTTGCATTACTTGAATTAAACTAGCCATGACCTGCATTGGGAAAAGACCCCTTTTAACTTCTGGCAAACTGAATCTTAAATTTTTATCTGCAATAACATATAAACATCCAGCTAATATTAAAAACCCGCCTGCATAAACATTTTTTTCTACAACGGAGATGGTGGGTTTATTTATAGAATTAAAAAGATCCCCCATTAAAATTTCTTTTTCAGGAGCTGGTATTGTAGAATTATGAGGTTCAATATCTCCTATTATAGCTTTAAGATCTGCTCCAGCACAAAATATATCACCATTTGCTTTAAAGACAACTATCCAAATAGAATTATTGAAATGTGCATAATGCATAGCAAAAGCTATTTCATTGATCATCTGAGGATGTAAAGCATTTTTCTTTTTTGGACGATTTAAGGTAATTGTAAAAACGTGATCATCTTTACTTATTTCAATAAAATCAAATCTGTATGATTTTATATTTTGAATATCTTTCTTGTTATAAAAATTCATCTATTCGACTTTTAATAATAAATAACCCGCTTCAACATTTTCTCCTTCCTTAACAAATATATCTTTAACTATTCCTGATTTATTTGCTATTATTGAACTTTCCATTTTCATTGAAGATAAAATTAAAAGCTCATCTCCCTCATTGATTTTATCTCCAACTTTTACTAATATTTTAATTATTTGTGATGGCATCGGAGATTCATATCCGCCAATAATTTTATCTTTAGATTTTTCTGGAAATTTACTCTCAACTACTACCTTCTCGTTTCCTAATTCTTCATTATGAATATAAAGATCATTATTAATTTTTACAATTATAAACTTATATAAAATAGAATCTACTTCAATTAATAATGTATCATTATAAAGATTAACTATACTAACATTATAACTATTGTTTGAGACAATGTAATTAAATTCTTTTCCTAAATATCTGTATTTACAATCTATTTCAATATCATCAATAGAATATTTTTCTTTTTCAAAATCATAAAAGTTATTTCTCCATCCAGAAGGTAAAGCTCTTAATAAATTTCTTTTTTTATTTCTGTTACACCAAGAAAAAATAGAGGATGCTATTATGGCAATTATTTTAATTTTATCTTGAACTCTTTCTAATATATGTAACTTGTTTTGAATAAAATGAGTATCATATTTGCCATCTTGAAAATCCTTATTATTTATAATATTTAATAATAAGGATTGATTTGTTTTAACTCCAAGGCATACCAAATTATTTAGCATGTAATTCATTTTACTATGAGCTTCATCTCTGTTTTTTCCCCAAACAATAATTTTAGCAATCATAGGATCATAATAAACAGAAATCATACTATTATCTTCAACAGAAGATTCCATTCTTAATCCTTCAATTTCAGGATATAAAAATTTAACAATTTTTCCAGTCTGAGGCGAAAAATTATCCTTTGGATTTTCAGCATATAATCTGCATTGAATTGCATATCCATTTGTTATTATATCATCTTGCTTTAATTCAATTGAAACTCCCATTGATATTTCAATTTGCATTTTAACTAAATCTAAATTAGTAATGGCTTCTGTGACTACATGTTCAACTTGGAGTCTTGTATTAACTTCTAAAAAATAAAAGTCTTTAGTTTTTTCATCAAAAATAAATTCTACTGTTCCTGCATTATTATAATTTATTGCTTTTGCTGCATTTATAGCAACTTTTGCCATTAGTGATCTAGTTTTATTGTCTAATACCGGGGAAGGACTTTCTTCAATAACTTTCTGATATCTACGTTGAATACTACATTCTCTTTCAAATAAATGAATGATATTCCCAAAATTATCCCCCATAATTTGAAATTCTATATGTCTCGCAGAAGAAATATATTTTTCTAGAATCAAATGATCATCAGAAAAAGATTTCATAGCTTCTCTTTTTGCTGAGTCTATTGAAGAATCAAATTCTGATAAATCATTAACTATTCTCATTCCTTTTCCTCCACCTCCTGAAGATGCTTTTATTAAGATTGGGAAACCTATTTTTTTTGCTTCATTTCTAAATGTTTTTATACTCTGATCCTTATTATTATATCCTGGTATAATTGGAACATTGTTTTTTGCCATTAATTTCTTTGCATTAGCCTTAGAGGCCATAGCCTCTATTGATTCTGGGCTAGGACCAATGAAAATTATTTTTTCTTTTTTGCACCTTTTAGCAAACTCTATGTTTTCAGATAAAAATCCATATCCTGGATGAATGGCATCAGCCTTTAATTCTCTAGCTGCTCTTATGATTATATCCTGATTCAAATATGAGTCTTCAGGATTACTTTCACCAATATAATATGAAATATCTGCTTGGGAGACAAATCTTGAATGCTTGTCAGAATCACTATAAACAGCAATACTTCTTATTCCCATTTTACTGCACGTTCTAATTATCCTAGAAGCTATCTCACCTCTATTAGCAATTAAAATCGAATTAATTTTTATTTTTCTCATATTACATTCTAAATACGCCAAATGTATCAGCACCTTTTATTTTTTGATTATAGACCACAGCTAGTGTAAAACCTAAATAATTTCTGGTTTCCCTAGGATCTATAACTCCATCATCCCAAAGTTCAGATGTAGAATGCCAAGCTGACTCCTTAGATTCTACTTGCTTTATTAAATCTTTTTTTTCCTGTAATAATTTCTTCTTGTCGATTTTAATACCTAATGATTTTGCTGAACTCATTTTAACAATATCCATAACACCAGCAAGTTGTTCAGCTCCCATAACGCCTATCTTAGCATTAGGATAAGTAAATAAAAATCTAGGTTCATAAGATCTTCCAGCCATACCGTAATTTCCTGCGCCATAAGAATTTCCTATCATTAATGTTATATGAGGAACTTCACTATTAGCAACTGCATTAATTAATTTTGCTCCATTTTTAATTATACCTCCCTCTTCATATATCTTTCCAACCATATAACCAGTAGTATTTTGAAGAAAAATTAAAGGAATATTATTTTTGTTTGAAAGCTGAATAAATTGAGCTCCTTTATTTGCAGACTCTGAAAATATAACACCGTTATTACCTATAATTCCTACAGGATAACCATGAATTTTTGCCCAACCTGTAATTAGCGTATTACCATATTCTGATTTAAATTCCGAAAATTCTGAACCATCAACAATTCTAGCTATTATTTCTCTAATATCAAATGGGGTCTTGTTGTTTTTTGGAAGTATTCCAAGAATCTCTTCTGTATTGTATATAGGTTCCTTAATATTTTTTTCTGGTAAAAAATTAGGTTGTTCAACCTTAATCCATTTCATTATATCTCTTGCAATTTTAATAGCATCCAACTCATCTTCAGCTAAATAATCTGAAACTCCTGAAATTCTACTATGCATTTCTGCTCCACCTAGCTCTTCATCTGTTGTGATCTCATTAGTTGCCATTTTAACAAGAGGTGGGCCTGCAAGAAATACTTTTGCTGCTTTCTTTTGAAAAATTGCATAATCTGACATTCCTGGCACATATGCTCCACCTGCAGTTGCGTTTCCAAAAACAATCGATATAGTAGGAAGTCCTAATTTTGATCTTTTTGTTATTTCTCTAAATAATTCTCCTATATAATTAAATATTTTAGCCTGATCTGGCAAATTAACTCCTCCACTTTCAACTAACTGTATAGTTGGCAACTTGTTCTCTTTGGTTATATTGCTTATTCTTAAGTTTTTAAAAACAGTAGCAAAATCAACTGCTCCTCCCTTCTTACTTCCAACATTTGAATTTATCATGCATAGTTTGCTAGAAACTATTCCTATTCCTGCAACATTTGTGCCTCCAGGACCAAAACCTTCATCATTAAGCATGCCCGATAAAGGGAGTAGTTCTAAAAAAGGACTATCCTTGTCAAGTAATAACTCAATTCTTTCTCTTGCTAATAATTTTTTTCTATCCCTTGCTCTTTTGATCTGCCTTGCAGATCCTTGTTGCCTTGCATTATGTAAATGTCCCTCAAGTTCGTCCAATAACTTCAACATGAAATTATAGTTCTCATTATATTTTTTATTGTTTTTGTTTATTTTAGAAGTAATTCTATTCATTATATTTGCTTATGCGATTTTAAAACTACAAAAATATTTTATGGATTGTGATTTTTCTATCAGGGAATCGAATTAGAAATTCTTATATTTTTGTAGTTTTAAATAAAAAAGTTACATTCTATATTCATTTTCTATAGAAAAAGGTATTGAACTTACCTAAATTATAAAAACTATACTAAAAAACTAATTATGGAAAGCAATAATAAATTCAAATTCAACTTCTATGAATGGGAGAGAAAATTAAAAGGTAAACCTTTTTTAAGACAACCATTTGGAGGTAAATGGGAAGAATATACTTGGGGGGAAACTGGTCAAATGGCTAGGAAACTAGCTACTGGATTAAAAACCCTTGGGCTACCTCCTAAAAGTCATATTGGATTAATGTCTAAAAATTGTAGAGAATGGATTATTGCCGATTTAGCAATATATATGGCAGGATATGTATCTGTTCCTTTCTTTCCAAATTTAAATTCTAAAGAACTACAAAGTCTTTTACAATTTGGAGATGTAAGCGCCCTTTTTATGGGTAAAGTTAATACATGGGATGAAATTAAAAACGGAATTCCAGATGATATGCCGTTAATTGCATTTCCTCACTATAAGGATTGCTCAAAAATTTCTGAAGGTCATCAATGGTTTGATTTTATTAATCAATTTGAACCTCAACAGGAAGATTTTTATCCAGATCGTAGTGATATGTGGACAATCATATTTACTTCTGGAACAACCGGTACGCCCAAGGGGGTAGTTTTAGATTATCAAACTAATGAAAATACAGAATGCTTGACAACTCCAGAGCACAATCCATTGAGGGTAGATTTTAATGGAAAAAATTCATTCTTTTCTTATTTGCCATTAAATCATATTGCTGAAAGAATTGTAGTGGAGTTTACTTGTTTTAGATATGGAGGAACCATTTCTTTTACAGAATCTTTAGAAACATTTGCTCAAAATCTAGGTTCTGTTCAACCAACAGTATTTTTTGGGGTTCCAAGAATATATACAAAATTTCAAATGGGTATATTATCCAAATTTCCTCAAGAAAAATTAAATAAACTATTAAGTATACCTATAGTTTCTTCTTTACTTAAAATGGTTTTAAAGAAAAAATTAGGATTAAGCAAAGCAAAATCTATTGTAACTGGAGCAGCACCAATGCAAGAATCGCAAAGAGTATGGTACAGAAGTCTTGGGGTGAACATCACCAATGGCTATGGAATGACGGAGAATTGTGCTATATGCACTCAACTTCCAGGTGAAATTACTGATAAACCTGGTTCTGTTGGTAAAGCACAACCAGAAGTTGATATTAAGATAGATTCTGAAACTGGCGAAATACTAATGAGAGGGCCATATGTGATGAAAGAATATTATAATGATCCTGAGACCACAAATAACACTATTAAAAACGGATGGCTATATACTGGAGATAGGGGAAGAATTGATGATGAAGGAAATCTGTACATTACTGGAAGAGTAAAAGACACATTTAAAACAACTACAGGTGAATTTGTAGAACCTGGGAGAATTGAAGCACTATTTGGAGATGTTACTGAATTTGAACAAATATGTGTGGCTGGATTTGGAATAGCATCACCAATTCTTCTTGCTGTTCCTTCTGAAGGAGCTAATTCTATTGATAAAGACACATTAAAACAGCAGCTTAGTAGTAAATTAGAATCTGTAAATAAAGATCAAGTAAGTCATAGAAAGGTTTCAACTATTGTGATCATGAAAGAAGCATGGACTCCAGATAATGGCATTCTAACTCCAACGATGAAAATTAAAAGGGTTAAAATAGATGAAAAATTTATGTCAAAATACAATGAATGGCATGAAAATAGTGAAGCTATAATATGGGAATAAAATTCAGAAATTTTCTTGCTCTTTGTATGTCTTTATCTTTTTTAACAACGGCTATAGCACAAACTATAGTATCTGGCACTATTATGGATGAAAGAATAAATATTCCTCTTCCGGGTGCAAGCATTATTGAAAAAGGTACAACTAATGGGGCAATATCAGACTTTGATGGTAATTTTTCACTTAAGATAACAGAGGGGTCTGGTGAGATTGAAATTTCTTATTTACGTTATACTACAATTACTTTGTCTTTTGACGGAGATTCTGATTTAGGAACTATCTCATTATCTACAAAGAAGAAGAAGAAGAAGAAGAAGAAGAAGAAATATGGTAAAAAGAATATTAATAAATAAATAAATAAAATGAATTATTTTTCTGAAGAACATGAAATGTTTAGAAAAAGCCTTAGGGATTTTCTAAAAAGAGAAGTTAAACCAAATTTAAATCAGTGGGAAAAGGATGGAAAAATTCCTAAAGAAATTTGGAAAAAAATGGGCGAAATGGGATTTCTTGGGCTATCATTTCCAGAAAAATATGGCGGAAGCAATCTAGATTTCTTCTTTGAAGTAGTTCTAAATGAAGAAATGGGTAGACTAAATTCAGGAGGCTTTACGGTAACTCAACAAGCAGTACAATACATGTCTGGGCCATATATTTTAAAATATGGGAGTGATTTGCTGAAAAGCAAATATCTTCCAGGGATAATATCAGGTGATTTGATAAGCTGTATTGGAATTACAGAGCCTAATGCTGGATCTGACGTTCAAAATATTCAAACAAATGCTATAAAAAAAGGAGACAATTACATTGTAAATGGATCAAAAACATTTATTACTAATGGGGTCTATGGAGATTTTATAGTCACAGTTGTAAAAACTGATCCAGCAGCTAAATCAAAAGGAATCAGTTTATTAGTTATAGATCTAGATTCCCCTGGAATAACTAAAACCAAAATTGACAAACTTGGGTGGCGTTCATCAGATACGGCAGAACTTAGCTTTGACAATGTAGTTGTTCCATCAGAAAATCTTGTAGGCGAAGAAGGAAAAGGATTCTACTATCTAATGAATGGCTTACAATTAGAAAGACTTTGTTTCATGCCTAGCAGTATTGCTACAATGGAATTTGCAATTTCTGAATCATTAAGCTACATGAATGAAAGAAAAGCATTTGGAAAAAGTATTAATAAATTCCAAGTATTAAGACATAGGATTGCGCAATTATCATCTGAAATAGAAGCATTAAAAGTATTTAGCTACTATTGCTGTAACCTATATGACAAAAAAATATATGATGTAAAACTCTGTTCTATGGGCAAACTACTTTGTACAGAATTACATGAAAAAGTCTCTACTCAATGTCTACAATTTTTTGGTGGAAATGGATTTTCTGAAGATTATCCAATGGCAAGAATGTATAGAGATTGTAGAGTTGGAACAATTGGAGGAGGAACTTCTGATATTATGAGAGATATAATTGCTAAAATTATTATTGACGGCAAGGATTATGAAGCAGAAACAAGTAAAGTATAAGTAAGTATTAATATAAATTTTAATTATGGGTAAATTAAATGGTCAAGTAGCTATTATAACTGGTGGAGCTAGAGGAATTGGAGAGGGAATATGTAAGGTTTTCTGTAATGAAGGAGCTATCGTAGCTTTATGGGACATTATGGATGAGGGACAAAATACTGCTGATAGAATAAAAGATGAAGGGGGAGAAATAATTTTTCAAAAAGTAAATGTATCAGATCAATCATCAGTAGATAAGGCAGTTGAAGAATTAATCAGTGAATACGGAAAAATTGATGTTTTAATCAATAATGCTGGAATCATAAGAGACAGATCCTTTTTGAAAATGTCAAGGGATGAATGGGATCAGGTAATTGATGTAAATATTAATTCCTTATACGTAACTACTAGAGCAGTATTACCTCATATGAGAGAAGCAAAGTATGGAAGAATAATAA
>Ga0257121_1003176_pt1 | contig 10911 bp, 7 predicted proteins | sample SI106_100metaG_FD_190180 | JGI IMG/M metagenome (GOLD analysis project Ga0257121, IMG submission 190180) | Marine microbial communities from Saanich Inlet, British Columbia, Canada - SI106_100 | ecosystem: Environmental > Aquatic > Marine > Inlet | place: Canada: British Columbia | collected... | reverse complement strand
AAGACGGAGACAACTGCAAACGAGGCGGGTTTGGATGCGGCGCATTCGAAATATTATTGCCACGCCCTCCTTGAGTGCTGAGCGGAGTTGTTTGATACGCCAAGCTTGCGCAGTTGTTTTGACCGCCTGAGATACATTCGTAGTTGTTGTACGCTAAGTCAAGAGGATGGCCAACCATAATGTCAGAGATAGACCCCATCATTGTCGAGTCTGTCAAAGATGTACTAAGGTTAGTGTTTTGCGTTAAAGTGAACACACCACGTGAACCACCAGCTAGTGTTGTAGTGTTAGCAGTTAACGGTGGGAAGATGCCTTGCAGTGCGAGATTCGGGTTGAACGGGAACTTCGAGATGTCGCCAGACGCTGGGTTGTTTTCTGAGTCATACGTGACGTTGTACTCTGTGCGTATAAAGTCGTGAGTTGGATCTCCGGTACCTTGGCCAAAGCCATCGAGGTCTAGAACCTTCATACCCTGGCTTGATGCAATCATAATTGCACCAGGCATAATCGGGGCATTAACGAGTCCTGGGCAATCAGAACCAATTGCAAAGCCAATAACAGATGAGCCAATTGAAGCTGAATCTTGATTGCCAAATAAATCTTCAGCAGACTTGTGCCAGTATGTAATCTTTGCTTGAGATTGGGCGCCGAACGGATCTTGCCCCGGGAACGGAACAACAGGCGCTACTAAAAACTCGGTAAAATTAAATGGGCTAATTGGGCTAACCGTGTAAGCCATCGAGATCGTAGTTCCTGGAAGCGGATCACCTTGAGGGACTGGTGGATAGAACTCAACCGAGAATTCGCTCGAAATCGATGGTGGGAATGCACTAGGAATTGGGCCAACAGTGTGCGGTTGGCAAGCCTCGTCAAATGACCAGTACATCTCTTCGTCACATGGAACATCAATGTCAAGATCTTGAGGGCTAGTAACAATGCGTCCGCCTGGGCCGTCAAGCAGTGGTAGAGGTGCTCCACCATCGTCGCCTGCTACTGCAGAGGTTGCGATACCACCATTTTCAAGGTAAAAACCACGACTTGAGCGCACTCCACCTTCTACAACACCAAGCTCGGTGCCCTTGATGACTACACGGATAACTTTGTTAGCCGGAAATGTCTCGTAGGTTGTCAAATCATTGTCTGAATCAACAACGTACATGAAAGTGTTTTTTGAAATGTAGCTACCTGCGCTGACGAATGCTCCGTTTGGCACACCGCTTGCTGCGTCAGAGGTGCCTGGGAATCCAATGCCCGGACTGACTGCTACATCATCCCGCAAAAAAGTTAGAGCACTAACGGCTGAATAACCATTTGAAGTTACCCAACGTTCGCGAGTAGGACCTGAGCCATAGTATGTAACGCCATTGATAAACGCGCGGCCATCGACAGGCGCACTTTCACCAGTTACCTTGTCATACGCGACAACAGTAATTGCGCCAGTCAAACCGTTGTTAGCAAGACCAGAAGCAGATGGATCGAGCACAGAGGTTTCGTCAATGTCACCTGTAAAACTAACAACAACAAAATGGTTGCCAAAAGCATTAGCTGGGTTGATTGCCTCGGACGGCCAAGCTACTGGTGGCAATACTGGGTTCAACGATGTTGGAGGATTGTTGTATAAATCGTCTAATGATCTAATCTCAATAAGCTGCGCAGTTGGCCCGCCAGTGACTTCATCAGCAATTGGGATTACATATGGAAGGATACGGCCGAAACCATTAGTTACTTCGGTAAGCGCCATCACCGGAGCTGTACTAGTACCACCAGCGCCACTATCTTCTGATTTAAAACATGACACAGCGGAAGCAACTACGGCTACCGCCAAGACTTTGGTTATTTGACTTGAATTCATCTGATTGTTTATTTTTGCCTAAGGGCGTCTCAGCTACTTAGGGCAATTATCATGCCATGTTTTCGCCTCTGTGACAAACAATTTAGCACATGAAACTTATATTTTTCGCACGATAGCGTGCGATTCCGCACACTTGCCCTAGAAATCAGGGGGCGGATTAGGCAAAATCTAGGCATGGGTCAAGAATCCGCCTTCTCTCCTGGCATAAGTGCTGTCACTGAGAGTGAATACGAACGCACTTTAAGTCCAAAGAATTTTGATGATTTCCTCGGGCAAAAAGAGCTTTTAACCCCCTTAAAGCTCATGATTCAGGCTTGCCAACAGCGCAATGAAGTCTTGGAACATTTACTTTTCACGGGCCAGCCAGGTCTCGGGAAGACGTCTCTCGCGCTTGCCCTCGGAAATGAAATAAAGCGGCCGCTAAAAATTATTTCTGGCCCTGCCCTTAACCGCGCCAAAGATTTGGTCGGTATTTTGAGCCAACTTGAAGAAGGATCCATTCTATTCATTGACGAGATTCATCGGATGAGTGTCGAAATTGAAGAATATCTCTACGGAGCTATGGATCGCTTTCAAATTGAATGGACCTTCGACAGTGGCGAACATGCGCGGTTGCTAAAGCTTGACATTAAGCCCTTCACTTTAGTTGGCGCCACGACTCGCCAGGCCTTACTTAGTCCACCATTCCGTTCACGGTTCGGACACCGCCTTTCATTTCAGCCATACTCTTCTGCTGCCATAGGCGAAATTCTTTTCCGCTCCGCAGGTCTTCTTAGGGTTAAGCTTGAACAAGACGCTGCCGCCCTACTTGCACAGTTTTCGCGTGGCACTCCACGTATTGCCAATCGCTTGTTGCGACGCGCGCGTGACCTTGCCCAACTTAAATTTGATTCGACAATCTGTATTGAGTGCTGCAAGCAAACGCTTAGCATGCTCAATATTGACAGCAACGGGCTAGAAGATGTTGACCGCAAAGTATTGCTTGCCTTGGCAAACTCTGACAGCGAGCGCCCGCTTGGGTTAAAAAATCTTAGTGTCGCTGCCAACGAGGAAGAAGATACCTTAGCCGAAGTAGTTGAGCCGTGGTTAATCCGTAAGGGTTTTATGCAGCGTACTCCACAAGGCCGTATTCTTACGGAAGCTGGTAGGCGAGCCTTAGAATTGACTGAGGCTAATGACTAAGATTCAGGCTCTATCTTTTGTAGCGGTATTTAGTGTATTAATTATTTTACTGGCTCAGGTATTTACTACTGCAGAAGTCCCCCCAAATGTAATCAATCCTCAGGTGGTTGTGCGCCTTCAAGAAATTAAAGTTGGCGAATCATTAGCCCTGGAAATAAGCGGTCGCTGGCAACTTTATGATTCCCGTGATGACTCAATGCTTGTCGAACGCGACAATTTCCAGGGAAATCTATCATGTGACTTAACCGGGCCCAAGCTCGGCTCCTATGCGGCAAACCGAGATGCTGTTTATTTAAAGTGCAATGGTGACAGCGCTCTACGCATCAACTATTTCAGTTACCCCGGCGACCTCCTAATTGAAGTCGAGCGCGATGATCTGCGTCAAGCGAAGAGCATGTACTTGTCTTTGCGCATCGAGCTTGAAGACTACGTCCTTGGAGTGATTTGTGGTGAGATGCCTTCGCAAACTCCGCAGATTAGTGCTGCACTCGAAGCGCAGGCTATTGCAGCGAGAACTTACGCCATTTGGAAGATTAAGCAAAAAAAATATTTGCGAGGTGATTCGCGAGATCAAGTTTATCTCGGCAGTGACCACCACACCCAAAATGCACGCGACGCAATTGCCAAGACATCTGGTTTAGTATTAAGCGAAAAGGGCCGGGTACTCTCAAGTTTTTTTCATCGCAATTGTGGTGGTGGTTGCTCAAATGCATACCGAGCTGAATTCAGCAAAACTGACCTTGTGGCATTGAGCGGCAGTGCTGACCCGCAGTGTGATGATGTTTATCAACGCTGGCAACGCACGGTTAGCGCTTCTACTCTCGACAAACTTGCTAGAGAGTTTCGCATCGGAAAGACTTTAACGGCGATAAACACTATCGAAAAAGATAAATACCAACGCCGTCTGCAAATAAGGATTCAAGGTGACACAGGGCACTACGACTTAACTGGCGAATTTTTGCGTGCGCGGTTCGACTTACCATCGATGATTTGGCACGGATTAATTATTAACCCGGACGGCTCAATCACCGTTACTGGCTCTGGCTACGGCCACGGTATCGGATTTTGTCAAGATGGTGCAATGCGCAAGGCGAAACAAGGATTAGACTATGCGACCATTCTGCAACACTACTACCCTAACGCAAATGTTACGGTTTTAACTGCAGATTTGTTTAAACAATGAGTTTCCATTTTGACCTTCATCAAGGCGAGGCGAGCGGCCCACGCCTCGGCACCTTGCATACGCCCCATGGTGATGTTTCAACTCCGCAATTCATGCCGGTCGCAACGCGTGGTTTATTGCGCGGTCCATGGCCACACACAATGAAGCCAATGGGTGTAGAAATGATGCTCGCCAACAGCTTTCATTTATTCGCGCGCCCCGGAACAGAAACAATAACCAAGCTTGGTGGCTTGCATAAAGCAATGGGCTGGGACGGACCAATACTGACAGATTCTGGAGGCTTCCAAGCTTTTTCCTTAGCTACTGCCAAGGTAACTAATAAAGGCGTAAAAATGCACCATCCCGTTGACGGCTCATACGTCGACTGGACTCCCAAACTAGCATTCGAAGTGCAGCAGTCTCTAGGTCCTGATATCGCGATGTTACTTGATGAATGCCCCGCTGATCCGCGCGATCGAAATTCAGTTAGCACCGCCGTAAAACGCACCCTTGATTGGGCAAAGCTTCAACGTGCCATGCACGACAAACGCGGCGGGGTTGATAGTGGTCAAGCGCAGTTTGGCATCGTGCAAGGCGGAGTCTTCGAAGACCTGCGCCAAGAGTGTGCCAGTCAACTGGTTGATCTAGATTTTGACGGCTACGCGATAGGCGGTGTTTCCGTGGGCGAAGGTCACCGCGCAATGATGGACGGCGTCCGCTTCTCGACGGGGTTATTGCCTAATGAAAAAGTTCGCTACTTGATGGGTGTTGGCACACCACTTGACCTCATCGAATCAGTTGCCCGCGGCATCGATATTTTTGATTGTGTTTACCCTACACGTTCGGGAAGATATGGTTCTTTTATGACCGACGAAGGAATGCAGCATATTCACAATGCCCGCTTTGCAGATGACACTCGCCCGTTGATGGAAGGCTGTGAATGTGATGCTTGTTTATCAGGTGTGCCCCGCGGTATGCTCCGGGCCACCTTAAAGGAGCGAGAGATTGTTGCTGCGTCGATGTTGGCTCATCACAACCTGCATTACTTAATTAAATTAATGGAGCGCGTGCGTTTGGCAATTGCTGATGATAGCTTCGAGCAATTACGCGCTAAAATTGTTGCCGCCTATCCGGTAAAAAGTTAGCCTGTAGATTTAACGGCGGCGATTGACTTAACGGTTGTCATCGATACCGCAAGGCCGATAAGCACTAATACGCTCGCTAAGGCAAACAACAGCCACTGCTGCTGATCGTAGAAGTTTATTAGTTTTACACTGAGTCCAAACATTGTCATGGCTATCATGAATACGGCAGGAATAGCTAACGGCCAAACTGTTCGGTTATGCTGTTTCAAATAGGCTGTGGCGGTGAGCAAGGCAAGACCAGCTATAAGCTGATTGGTAGCGCCGAATAAAGTCCAGAGGGTGAGGCCGGCGGCTTTACCATCAATTTTATAAAAAGCGAAGAAACAAATAAATGCACAAGCCACAGCTGTAGCGAGGTAGCGATTACTAAGACCTAATTCTTCTAGATTAAAGCGTAACAAGCGCGTTGCAGAATCTAAGGTTGTAAGCGCGAATGACACCACAACCATTGCGACTAGCGTCACAGCCAGCTCAGTCGGTACGCCGAGTTCGGCGATAAAGGAAGCTGAGCCATGAATAAATACGCCCAACTTAGCAGCAAGGCTATCAGCCACGGCTGCCCAATTCACATATAGTTTGGCCCATGCAGTGCTACTGCCAAGTGTTGTGGTGCAGGCGAGAACTGCAATTAACCCCAACAAGGACTCGGCAATCATTCCGCCGTAACCGATTGGCCGCGCGTGAACTTCGTTGTCGAGTTGGCGTGCTGAAGTGCCGCTGGCGACAAGTGAGTGAAAGCCGCTAGCCGCCCCACAAGCGATAGTGATAAAAACAAAAGGCAAAATTGGAGGGGCTCCGACCGGATTGGCATTAAATGCCGGCGCATCGAAACTTGGCGACTGAATAAAAAACCCGCCATACATTAATATTAAACCGAGTACCAACAGCAATGAATTTAAAAAGTCGCGAGCTTGTAGCAGCAACCAAACCGGCATGACACTTGCGACAAAAGCATATCCCATTAGCATCCATATCCATTGAGTTGTACTTGGCCACTGTTCAACACTAAATCCCATTGTCGGAATTTTAAAGGCTAAGGCAATAAGTAATAGCAGTGTGCCGAAGCCAGCGACCGTCACCCAGAGGAGCGGCGCCTGCTTACGTTTAAGCAGCCATCCACATATCAAGGCGATGCCTATGAGTCCGATAGATGGCATCACTACTTCGGGAAAACTTGTTTGGCTGGCGCTTAGTTTTTGCGGGTTGAAGTCTGCCCCCCAGCTGAATAGCAACGAAATGATGAAGACAAATACGCCCATTGCCAAAGACACACCAAAAGTGATTAACAACAGAAACAGAAGTTTGGCTTGCTTACCTAAAATGTCTTCGCATAGTGCTCCGATTGATTTTCCTTGATGGCGAACTGATAAAACCAAAGCGGAAAAATCGTGAACACAGCCAATAAAGATTGAACCGCAAACCAACCATAGCAAAGCGGGAAGCCATCCCCAGAAAACTGCTACTGCAGGGCCGAGCATTGGGGCTAATCCAGCGATAGACGCGTAGTGATGGCCGAACAACACCAATGGCCGAGTTGGCACAAAGTCTATGCCGTCTTGATGAGAGTGCGCCGGAGTTACCGAGCTAGCGTCGAGGCAAAAGACTTTGGACGCCAGCCATTTGCTGTACAGACGGTATCCAGCGTAGTACGCGAGTAAGGCGCAAACTGTTACTAGAGCTGGGCTCACTAGTTATTTGCGGATGGCATAATGCGCAGTTCGCTGATTGCAAAAACTGGCTTGTGATCTGCTGCGTTGGTTTCACGCCATGTTCCTCGAACTATCACTTGGCGATTGGCAAAATCACGCAACTTGTAATGCGAATCAAATGATTGCACCAAATAGTTACTTTTGCCGCGAACGATTTCGAAGGGATATGTTGCTTGGGCACGCGGTTTGAACTCAATCCAGCCGACGATAATGCCTGTCGAATCAATGCTTGTGTCGCGCGAGAACATTGCCCGGTCGCGTAAGGCACGCAACTTAGGGTTAAGCTTGCCCTGTTGGGCCAAGGGGGTGTCAATTAGCTGCGAGGCAATCCGTGAAATATAGTAACTGCGCATGCCGTCTAACTTGGCCAAAGCAGCTCGAGAGCTAGCAATGTGCTCTACGTCGCTAGTGTGCCATAAAACATATCCGAGTTGAGTTTCAATTAATGACACAAACTCGAAATCATAGGCCTGGTAGTCTTTGGCCACGGCATCGGCCAGCTGTTCAAGGGCTGGCATCGCAACCTTAAAAAAATCTTGGGGGGTAACGGCGATAGCAGCTTCATCAAAGTCACTGATGAGCGGAGGAGCGGTTTCGGCAACTGCAAAAACACTCGTCAATTCTGAATCAGCACCACTAGGGTTTTGCGGCTCAGATGTTTCTGTTACGGTTTCTTCAACTATGACTTCAATAACAGAAACGGCAGCGCGCTCGGCAGAATAACCTGACCATGCGCTTGACAAATCTTTATCTGTTTTGGTAATCGCAGAACTTAACACCCATGCCGAAATAGATTCTGGCGCGCGGACTTTAATCCACTCTTCTTCTACGACTAAAGGGATTAATTCTGCTGCCAGTGGAAACACGCCAAGTGGATATGAGTTTGACGCCGTAGACGGCAATGGACGCGAACGCGTGCGCGATCCGTTGACATGAAACAAGCCTGTAAACTCATCGAGCGTAGTGAGCGACTTATAGACCCATAAGTCATAACCGCCAGGTATCTGCACTTTCGACCAAGGGTACATGTCAGCAACGACCTTCAAAGGCATATCTTTAGTGGCTGTATAAACCACTACAGATTTCGCATCGTAAAATGCGTGTATATCGGCACTATCAACACTAACCGTGGCGTATCTAAAATCGCCACTGCTTTGCAGAGCGCACAAATTCAGTAGTATTGAAATTAGCATGAGCACAGTTTCGCCTTGCGCGAGTTATTTGGCAATTACTATTGGCCTGACTTTAACTCAGAAGCCCTAATTATATAGCTAATTCCGACTTTGTCGCCATGTTGCCCCATCGCCGAGTAATGCATAGTCGCATCGACGCCACTAAAATCAAAATCGAGAATGCCAAAATGCTCTGCGGTGATTTCGCTACCGGCAATTCTTCTCGGCACGGCATCGTCTGGAGTGCCCCCTCCCACCCCGGCTGCAAGCGGTGATGACGTAAATTCAACCAAAGGGTAATCAAGCAACTCAGTGTCGACTAAGACCTCTCCGATGTGTCGATCGCCACTCAGCAATATTGCGCCATTGATGTTATTGCTTTTAATAAAGCCTAACAACCGTTGCCGCTCGCTATCAAAGATTGCCCACGACTCATATGGATGATAGTCGGCCAACACTTGCATGCCTGAAACAATCAACTTAAAGTCTGCGGTGCTTGACAAAAGTTCATTTTGCAACCATCGCCATTGACGCTCACCCAGAAGCTCTTTATCAGCGACTTGTAGATCGTTCGGTTGACGATGAAAACGGGTGTCGAGCATAAACACATCTGCACCCTTCAAATGGATTGTGTGATAAACACCATCATCGCTGCTACCGAAATAAGGGTTTGGCCAGTAACTTTTATATAACTCAAAGGATTGGTCGCGCAACTCGTAGCTTTTATCGGAATCATTTGGACCGTAATCGTGGTCGTCCCAAATTGAGGAGTGAGCGGTGCTACTGAGTACGGCCTGCAAGTGCGGCAATGAGCGCTGAAGCGCCCAGCGTTCGCGCATCATATTGATGTCATTCCATTCTTGGCGCACGCGGCTGTAGTAAATATTATCGCCCATCCACAAAAACCAATCGGGCGTTTGAGAGGCGATCGTTTTGAAAATTGACTGTGACGGATCTGGCCCCCAATCGCCTGCACATGAGCCAAAGACTAAACGGTATTTATCACCACCGGTCGTTCGAAATTGCTGCTTGCCAATGGCTGCGACTATCCCATCACTCGCTCGCAAGCGGTATTGGTAAAGAGTGTTTTCTTTCAGTCCTGTCACCTTGCAACGCCCTCTAGGGTTATCGCTATCGGACAAAACCAATAAGGGGTCATTTTCAGCAGCATGCCATTCACCCCCCTCAGGTTTAAGCTCGATGCGAAAGCGCAAAGGACTGTCGGCGGCAGCCCAAATTTGCACACTCGTTGCAGTTACGTCACCAAGCATAGGACCTGAGTTGAGCTGTACACCAGACGTCTTGAGCGGCTGCGAGCAACTGACTAGTGTTAAGAGAAGTGGTACTAGAAACTGTTTCATAGTGTTGATATTATGACAGTATGGAAGCAGGATTTCTAATACTCGGCTTGGGCCTAGGAGCCACAGCAATGAATTGGTTTATGCGTAGCAAGGCTGAGGCCGTTGCTAGCACGCAAACAGCCACCGCAGATAAGCTAAAAGAAGAAATTAGCAATAGTTTTAAAGCCATGGCTGCTGACGCGCTTAATGAAAACTCTAAGCAATTTAGTGACAAAACCGAACTGCAGCTAAAGCCGCTGCATGACCAGCTTAACAAGCTTGCCAAAGAAACTAAAGATTTAGAGGACAAGCGCCAAGAGTCACGCGGCCAATTGAGTGAGCAACTCACGAAACTACAGCAAGCGACTTCTAGCCTGCAACTTAAGTCTGAGTCTCTTTCAACCGCTTTGCGTGGTAGCTCACAGGCGCGCGGCCAATGGGGAGAAACCGTACTCGAAAGAATATTTGAGTTGGCCGGAATGACTAAGGACATGCACTACAAGATGCAAGGTACTGTCGCGGATGGAAAGCGTCCTGATTTTCAAATAATGCTGCCTGGTGGTGACGTAATTCCGGTAGACTCCAAAGTTCCGATGGCAGCATTTCTTGATTCGCAAAAAGAAGATGATGCCGACGCGCGGGCCGCCCTTCTTAAGCAACACACTGCTGATGTATTAAAACACGTTAAGGTGTTGGCGAAAAAAGATTATGCAAAGAATGTGCAAGGCGAAATTGATTTCACGGTAATGTTTTTACCGGGTGATCACTTATTATCAGCGACCTTCGAGTACGACCAGCACTTGCAAGAAAAGGCTATGGGCGAGCGAGTCCTGATTGCTACTCCAGTGACTATGATGGCCTTATTGAGAACAGTCGATTTGTATTGGCAACAAGAAAAAATAGCTAAAAACGCTAGTGAAATTGTCGAAACAGCCAAACAATACCACGACCGCATGCGCGTGTTCACCGATCACATCACAAAAGTCGGAAAGAACCTGAAATCAAGTGTTGACTCTTACAATAAAGCCATCGGCAGTTACAACAAGAATGTGCTCCCTCAAGGGCGACGCGTTGAAGAGCTAAGTGCCGCCGCTAGCGTAAAACAAATCGAAGAGCCGAAGCTTATCGACCTAAATGTTCGTGAAGACCTAGAGGCAGACTAAGGTCGGTATTTTCCTTGCGCGACAAGTGGCTTAAAGTTGATTAGATCGTTATCGTTAGGGTCAACAGAGCGTTCGAGCTGAGCTGAACGATAGGCAGCCATCAAGATACGCACGACCTGCTCGCCGTCATAAAAAGTCAAATCTGGAGTGCGACCTTCGAGAAAGCAATCGACCATGTGACGGTTT